>Ga0209700_108099_pt1 | contig 13917 bp, 17 predicted proteins | sample SiratroredBW_FD_187528 | JGI IMG/M metagenome (GOLD analysis project Ga0209700, IMG submission 187528) | Root nodule microbial communities of legume samples collected from California, USA - Siratro red BW (SPAdes) (version 2) | ecosystem: Host-associated > Plants > Roots > Nodule | place: USA... | reverse complement strand
TTATAGACTTCACATTTCTTAACTATAGGTATTGACCAATTATGTAAAGAGTTTTCTATTTCTGCAATTTGTAATTCTTTTTCTTTATTATGTTCTGTGTTTGATGAAGAAGAAGAAGCTTCTTGTTACGGAGTTCTAATCATTATTTGTTTATCTTTGTTTCTTAATCCTATATCACTTAAGGTTCTAAGAAGATTCGTCATTCTTAGTCTTTCCCTGATTTCCATGCTACGGGACCACTGCTGACCAACGGTCTTACTACCTCTCACTCAGGCTTTACTGCCGGGACCACAGCTGACCAACGTATAAACGCCTCTCAGCGCTACCCTAGAAACCACTTAAAGAACTAAGAACAACAAAGGTTCTTATTACCTTGGATGATACAGTCTTAAGACTCAAAGTTTAACAAATAGTAATTATAACCTTAGCAACTTAGTCGCTTAATCTTCTAAGCAACACAGTTACCTATCTCTTTTATTTATTCTTTAAGAAGATTTATATTATTTTGATAATTTTGTATCATGGATCGATAAAGTCTGGGTCTAATCAACCTATCTTCTGAATAACGTTTATATTTATCTAATTTAATTTGATCTCTTTTGATAATCTCAGCTATATGAGTTAATGGATGCGGATTCATTAATGGTCTGAGAACTAAAATCGTTCTATGATTATGTATTATTCCTGTGTAAACGATTCTAAGATTCCCCTGTGGGTCTCGGTATCTATTATGGTTCATAATTAAACAATACAATTTTTTATACTTCTTAGGTTTTTCTTTAATAATCTAATAACTAGTTTGTAATATTCTTTCATTCTATGATTCCATTATGGGTTGGTTATTCTTTCTGTAGAAGTGTAATTTTTTTCTAATTTGCTCCTATATTTGTTAAGGAGGATAAAAGTGTTTTTAATGGGATGAGGATGTCTTCTTTTAAGTCTTAAGGTTACTAGCTGTCCTGTGATAGGATTATGATAATAAAGGACAAGTTTACTTATTAATCCAAATATGTGAGGTTGTACAGGATTATTGAGAAGGAAAACTTCATTATCTGGGTTCATACTTCTACTTCCCCCCAGAAAAACCAAATATAAAACTTGATAATGAAAACAATTATGCAAGCATTAATTCAGTTAGGATTATTACAGAGATCTCTCTACCATAAAGCATTATAGCACAAAGCTTAATAATTTCATATATAAAAAAGAAATTACTGAAGAGTTAAAAAGATAAAAAATAAAAATAACAACAATGAAGTCTAAAAGAGTTATCAATGCAAAATTACCATATATTGGAACACAGGTTCCCGACAACGGCACCAAAGACTTGTTAGCATTTTTTTCCACTATGATGGCAAGTGCAATGTTAACACTCTTTGCATTCAATGGCATGTGCATCAGTTGCTCATGTCGTAAGTAATAAATATATTATTTTCTCGTAAGGGACTTATGCAATACACAACAATAATTACAATTATAATAAAATTATACCAAAGAACAATTTCATAGTTTAAGTGGTTTATGTGATAAAATAAATTATGCAAAACAAATTAAATATTTTTATAATTTTGTCAAATCTAAGATGGAAGAATAAGGTTAAGGATCGATGATATGAATATTGCTAGGGTTAAACTTCACCATACCTCCCTCTCATGCATCAAAATAATTTTCCTAACTATTGTCAATGTCAACCCACAATAATACCCCAACTCTAATTCCTTAGGTAAATAAGCCTAAGTTTTGCTATTAACCGTCAATCCCTTAATCGATTATATAGAAAAGACTTGTTTTAGTAACAAAGGTTTAAGACAACAAATGAATCATGATCTATTTCTAGATATAATCTTTCATTAGGTATTCCAATTTAGATCCTGATTACTAACAATATTTTGCGATACTTTTAGAATCAAAGTGTCAAGTTATGAATCAACACAACAAGCATTAAGCGCATAATTAAAATACTGACACTAAAAGGAAAACATACATATATAAACACAATATTGATTACATGAGAGTTTGGTAGGTTACATCTAACCTCAACAACAATGGTTTTAGTTCCACATAAACATGAGAACCCTAAACTTACAAGATGAACAGTGGAAGAAGAAAATTACACAAAAAACCCTAAAGTTGTCGTCCAAAACTAACTCTTTTTATCCCCTGTCTCTATGTATCTAAACCCAACACAAGCACTCTATGGGCCCTAGAGAAGAAAGTGTCGGGCTCAACTATCTTCTCTAAGACCCAAGATCCAACTCGCACTCGACTCAACTTTAGTGGCGTCGGGAGCGACTTTCTCCTTTATGCGCCTTCTATGCTCTATCTTCCTTCATGCATCTTCTGTGTCCTTCTTCATGGTCTTCAATATTTTTCTCTAAATCCAGTGCTTTTTGTTCTCTTTTTAGGAAAAATAAGGGAAATTAGTGCAACTTACCAACTTAACGCAAGTAATCAATTTATTAATAAAAAACAAATAAAATAAGGAAATAAGCAGGGTTCACGTTTAGAAAGAGTTGATTTCATAGTAAAAATTGGGTTCAAAATATGATAAAAATAATTGTTATTACTAAAATAAAGAGAAATAGATATAGGGTTAATTCCCTTGTGTAAAAATATACACAAACAATTGTTTATTTATAGATAATTAAAAGTAAAAAAAATAATAAAATAACAGAGAACATGGGCTAAGCCGGTTATACTCAACACTCCCCCTCAAGCTAGTGTATATAAATTGTATGTACCAAGCTTGTTACAAATATAATCAATCTTGGGACCCCTTAAAGATTTGGTGAAAATGTCTGCTAATTAATCATTTGAATTAACAAACTCAGTCTTGATGTCTCCAAATGTAATTTTTTTCTCGAACAAAATGATAATCAATTTTAATATGTTTAGTCCTCTTGTGAAAGATGGGATTTGAGTTAATATGAAGAGTAGCCTGATTATCACATATGAGTGTCATTTGAGTGACCTCTCCAAATTACAATTCTTTTAGTAACTGTTTGAGCTAAATAAGTTCACAGACAGCTAAGGCCATGGCTCTATGTTTAGCTTCAGCACTAGATCTTGCCACAACATGTTGTTTCTACTCTTCCAAGATATCAAATTACCACCAATAGAAACACAATATCCAAAAGTAGATATTCTATCCGATGGAGACCCTTTCCAATCTGCATTTGTATAACATACAACTTCAGTATGGTCATTATGACCATATAGCAGGCCTTTTCTAGGAGAACCTTTATTGTACTTCAATATACGAGTAACTGCATTCAAATGATCAACACATGGAGAGTTAAGGAATTGACTCACCACACTAACTGCAAAAGAAATATCAAGACGAGTAACAGTAAGATAGTTCAGTTTTCCAACTAATCTTCTATACTTCTCAGGATCTAAGAGGGGCTCCCCCTGACTAGGTAGAAGTTTGGCATTAGGGTCCATGGGTGTCTCAACAACTTTAGAATTCCTTAACCCTGTTTCTTCCAAAAGATCCAATGCATACTTTCTTCGAGAGATAACAATACCATGATTGGATTGCGCTACCTCAATCCCCAAGAAATATCTAAGTTTACCAAGATCTTTAGTCTGAAAATGGTAACAAGTATACTATTTAAGTTGAGAAATGCCATGGTGATCACTACCTGTAAGAACAATGTCATCAACATATACAACTAGATAGATACACCCAACATTCGAATGACGATAAAAAATTGAATGATCTGCCTCACTGCGAGTCATACCAAATTCTTTAACAACACTACAAAACTTTCCAAACCAGGCCCTGGGAGATTGTTTGAGACCATGTAAAGATTTGCGGAGATGACATACCAATCCAGAAGACTCCCCCTGAGCAACAAAACCTGGAGGTTGCTCCATTTAAATTTTTTCCTGCAAATCCTCATTAAGAAAAGCATTTTTGACATCCAGTTGATAAAGAGACCATCTTTGAAAAGCTGCCATGGTTATAAATAGGCGAACAAATGCCATTTTTGCCACTGGAGAAAAAGTATCACTATAGTCCAAACCAAAACTTTAGCCACAAGACGATCTTTGAGACGATCAATAGTGCCATCACGACCAACTTTGATAGCAAAGACCCACTTGCAACCAACAACAAATTTCCCAGAGGGTAAAGAAATGAGTTCCCAAGTTCCACTATTCTGAAGAGCATTGAGTTCATCAAGCATAGCTTGACACCAAACAGGATGGGCTAAAACATCACCTACAGATTTTGGAATAGACACTGAAGAAATGGATGAAAGGCCAACATAAAAAGGTTGAGATAGTCTATGATAGCTCAAGGCATTATAATGTGGAGAGGTATTACGGGTAGAACGTATACCTTTACGAATGGCAACGGGAAGATCAAGTTCAACTGTCGAAGTCGGAGGGGACGAAAGATCTGACACCAGAGGAGAATCACTTGGTGGATGTTGGGAAGTTTGACGATGACTATAAACCTTAAGAGGTGGTGAAAGAGATGACTCCATAGGAATATTAGGCACAACAGGAGAATCACAGACAACTGGAATATGTATTTGATTAGATGAAGACGCAAGAGGAGAAAATAAAGACTTAAAATAAAAAGAAGGTTCAGTAAAGGTAACATCTGCAAAAATGAAATAACGATTAAGTGAGGGTGAAAAACATTTATATCCTTTTTGAGATCTAGTGAACCCTAAAAAGACACATTTATGTGACTGAACAGATAATTTATCAAGCTCGAGACTAAAATTGTGAACAAAGCATGTAGATCCAAAAACTTTAGGGGGTAAGAGATGGAGAGACTCATGAGGAAACAAAACAGAGTGAAGAATTTTATTTTCTAAAACTGAAGATGACATATGATTAATAAGATAACATGTACTAAGAATAGCGTCACCCCGAAAAACATTGAGGAACCCCACCATGAATTAAAAGAGTACGAGAAGTTTCAACAAGATGTCTATTCTTGCGCTCAGCAACCGCATTTTGTTTAGGTGTATAAGCATATGAAGTTTGGTGAAGAATGCCATGAGATTTCATAAAAGTGTTAAAAGAATGAAAAAGATACTCACGAGCATTATCACTGTGTAAGATTCGAATTGAAACTCCAAATTGATTTTTAATTTCATTAAAAAAAGTTTGAAATATAGAAAATAACTCAGAACAATTTTTCATTAAAAATAACCAAGTGCATCTTGAAAAATCATCAATAAAAGTAATAAAATATTAAAATTCTAAATTAGACTTAACACTACTTGGTCCCCAAATGTCAAAGTGAACTAAGGAAAAAGGATGAAGCACATTAGGAGACACTATTAGGAAAAGAACTGCAACTATGTTTTCCTAAAAAACATGGCTCACAAGATAAACTGGACAACTTGGATAAATTTGGAACAAGTTGCCACATCTTGGCAAGACTAGGATGACCCAATTGCGCATGAAGGAGAGATGGAGAATCCGTAACTGTGCCAACATGTGTAGTTCTTCGGAGGTAATAAATGCCATGAGACTCACATTTGGTGCTAATTATCCGTCTGAACTCCGGTTCTATAAACAAATAGAATCTTTGGTGAAAGAAACAACACAATCAAGGGAACGAGTGAGACGACTAACAAATATTAAATTAAAAGGTGACCCAGGGACATAAAGAACATTATCAATAGGCAAAGAAGGAAAGAGATGAATAATACCAACACCATGGGATGAGACCTTAGAACCATTAGCCATGGTAATGGAAGGTAAATGGCCAGAGGTAGACAAAGAAAAGAAAAAGGATTTATTACCAATAATATGATATGTGGCACCTGAGTCTAGAACCCAAGAACCAAGAGAATTATAGTGGGTGAGCCCAGCAAAAGAGATAGCTGTATGTGCAACATATGCAGTGGAACTATAGTTTTGACGAGCCTCATACCATTTAAGAAATTAATTAAAAATAGTAGGTGGACCTGAGGTATCAGATAAAGTAAGATCCATGGTAGATGGTGGCATAGGAGCAGCTTGGACAACCGCAACAGTTGAAGAAGCGGTAGCGGTAGCCTTGGAAGAAGCCATAAAGGAGAGAGAAAAATGCTAAAACTCAAACGGACTCCGATTAAGATGATGAGGACAGATCCAGAACACTCGCAGCACGACAATCATAACGACGTTAATCGCTTCCGGAAAAGACGTCTGACGCGCCGCCATGCGCGGCGGCAGCGGTGACGTGAACAGAGACAAAAACGGAGCGTTAAGTCGCATCGCTGCTCTAATCGTCTCAATTCCAACGACACGATGGTCGCCTGGATGAGGCACTCCTGAAGGTGATGTCGTCAACCCAGGCGATGAGGGCAGTGACAGCAACGACAACGGGGGAGCTGGATGATGACGGTGAACAGTGGGTTCACGAAAAAAAGATTTAACCCTAGGCTCTAGATACCATATTAAATTAAAGAGAAAGAGATATAAGGTTAATCCCCTTGTGTAAAAATACACACAAAGGGTTGTTTATTTATAGATAATAAAAGTAAGAGAAATAATAATAAAATAACAGAGAACATGGGCTAAGCCTGTTATATTCAACAGTTATCATGTATTAGTCGTAAATGTAGCAAGTAATAAATATATTGTTCTCTCCCAAGGGACTTGTCCAATACACGACAATAAATATAATTATAACAAAATTAGACTACAAATAATTCCCAAGTTTGAATTTTTATGTGAGAAAATAAAATTAAAATAATTAAAATATATTTTTGTATTTTTAATGAATACTTGGAATGTGGAAAAATAATAGAGAGGATATGGAATGCAATTGCTACAATTAAACTTTCATAACCTCACTCTTATCCATAAAATTAATTACCTTCTTTCCAAACAAATGTCAATGTCAACTCACAATAATAACCAAACCCTAATTCCTTAGGTGAATGAGCCTAATCTTATTTATTAAGGATAATTCCTTGATCAATTATATAAATAGAACTTGTAATCCTAAAGGGTCTTCAGACAACAAAAGAATCATGTTATATTCCTACACACAAGCTTTCATTTGGTATTTCAATTCAAATCCTGATTACAAATATATTTCCCAATATCCTAGCAATCAATTATCATGTCATGAATCAACACAACAAGCATTAATTCATAGAATCAAAATACTAACATTTGAAATAAAAGCATCTAAGTAAAGATATATTTAAGAAAATCAATATTGATTACATGAAAATTCATACTGTTACTTCTAATCCCAACAAGATAGAAAGATGAACTATTGAGGAAGATGGATATACAAAGAGGAGAAAAGGAAAACCCTCCAAATCCTAGTCATCATCCCAAGGCTAATTTTTTCTGACTCCCATCCTCCAGATGGAGTGGAGTCTCCAAAATGGAGCAGTGTCCAGAGGTGTCTAACCCTAATGCAAAGAATCCTATAAAAAAAATTCTTATTTACGACGTCAGTGCTCGACCTAGATAAAGTGGCATCAGGAACAATTGGATTCTATTACATTCTAATAAGCCCAAATGGTGTCAGTCTCAACATGTGTGGCAGCTGCTGTAATTCCATATGTATGCTCTCAGGGTGATTGGGGTCTGCCTAGCTCTAGTGGTGTCGGCTGTAGTTAGTCTGCGCCAATTTTTAACTTTTATCTCCCTTATTATGGGCTCAAATCCTGGTCTTCTTGACCCAATTGCCTCTTGTTCAATTATTTAACAAGATTAACGGGATTTAGAGTAAAAATTAAAAACTCAAGTAACCAATTATTTATAACAAATAACAATTTATTTAAAAAAATAAAAACATAGGATTTAGAAGCTTCCAAGCTTAGAAATAATTGATTTCATTATAAAAATAAGCCCAAAAATATCATAAAAAATAAATGTTATCAACAACCCAAGGAGCATAGTATGTTATCTTGATCTTTACTTCTTTGATAAAAGATGTGAACCGGTGCTCCTATTTGTGTGCCTAAACCAAGTTTGCACCACAATATAAAATATTTGCATCCTTATTGGTCTTTATATGACCTTTGTTATACGATCATGTGTACTTGCAAAAAAGTCTTATGTTCTATTTAACCCTTTCTTTCTAGAGCCTTCATCTACATTCACAAGAAAGAAAGGAAGAAATTTTGTCTTGAAGGAATTTGGTGAAAATATTGCATAATATCTTGCTTTGAAACCTTTTGAAATATCCATGATCACATGTGTATCTTTCCTTACTCTATTTGTAACTTTTTTTGAACTTTCAGTATACATATCTCTGGTGTATACCTATGTCTTGTTACGTTTTAAGTAATTTTTGTGCAACTTGAATAATTGTACTTGCATGTGAAATTTGGTTGTAGTCAATTCCTAAAACTAAAAATTAAGCAAATAATTTATGTGTATAAGTTTATAGCACAATTATACTTTATAAATTGATGGAAAATCATCTAAAGGACTGTAGAGTAAACCTTTAACAAGGTCCATGGCTAAAAGACTGAAGGAGGAAGGACTTCAGAAGGACCTTCTTTTATGGAGAGTGAATGTTATTAGACCTTATTTTCTTTTCTTCTTAGCCTTGTAAAAAAGTATAAGAGCTTATATAAAAATTAGGAGTACATATTTTGTATAGGACTAGTTTAATCTTGTATCAAAAATAGAAGCATAAGTAAGCTAATTTTGGGCCTAATTGAGGGTTTGACTTGGGGAGTCAAAGCCCTAAGGTTCAAACCTCCTCATTAAGGAAGTCAGAACCCTAATTGAGGAGGCCAAAAGAAGTCAACAAACAGCCTCAGACACCACCCATACTGTAACAACCTAAAAAAATTATCATTTGAATAGAAGTGGTAAAAGTGGAATGAGCACCTAATTATTTTATTATTAAACTGAAAACAAGTTGCAAATGTTTTGTAATTGTTTTAGTAGATTTCTGAGGTAGAATTTTGTAATACTTTAGTTTTTAAATGATTACCATATGTTGAAGAATCTTAATTACGATTAGTAGAATGCTTAGTTTATGCATGTTATTTTTGGGATGTTACACATACGACTATGCATCAACCTAGAGCACATGGAAGCTTCTAAACACTTGAAAAATCAAAGAAGTCGACAATGTGGTAATTGGAGAAGTTTGGAGCGCCTCTTTTACATATGCAACTTCATTTTGCAGTTTTAGTCCCACATCTCGTAGTCCTTGAAATTTAGGAGCCCCAAGCCAATAAATAAACTCCCCAACTTTTGTACTCATCTTGATATTGAACATTAATTGAACTGCTAATTGAATGCATTATTCCTTTTCTTTTGAGGTCTCTAAAATGTGAGTATTCTCCTAAGGGATTTTCTCCAGTGAACCTTCCTTGGAAGAGGAACCTTAGTTCTGAGTTTCCTTTGTGAAACTTGAAAAAAAGTTTGAATTTTCTTTTGGATCTTCCACTACCGCCACGAAAGCTTCCATCATAAATACTCTAAAATATAAATTAAACACAGGTCAAAATATGGGCTTTAATTAATTCTATAAGTTCAATTACAAAAGTCTAAGATTCAAAAAGAAAAATTGAATCTACATAGGTTCTTATAAATATTCAACAAATCAACCTCAATTTCTAAAAGTCATAAAAAAATAGCAGAGACATACAAATCTAGAAAACAATAAGTCAATTTTGAAGCAATATAAATTTGGAATTCAATACAAATAGAATAAGCCAAAAATAATATTTATAGGAAATGTTATGGCTAAAATAGTGAGCAAAGGTCAAATGAGCTGAAAAAACAAAATTAAAGAAAATGTGTACAATTAACCAAATTTATTACTAATAAATCAAATAAGTTAAAAAAAACTAAAAATAATGCATATGGAAAGTGCTTCCATTGTACAAGTTATAAATATGTCCAATAAATGTGTCATCAAGTCCATACTTAGGCCCATGTTTACTTCATTATATAGCCTAAATGTTATCTAAACTTGTACATAAATGATTTTTTTTAGCTTTTTAGTTTTAGTTTTTTTTCCTTTTCTCTCTAAATTTTCCTTTTCACTCTTTTTCTTCTTATCCCAATTTCGTTGTGTACTTTTCATCCATGGAGAATTAACTCTTGATGATCAATTCACAGAATTAAGATAAAAAAAGGTCATATTGGTTTTTGCACCAATAGTTGAATGCTCCGAGTTTGTTCTTATCTTCTCTAATTTCAAATTTTCACTTTATGATTACAATTGGTGTTTCTGATAAAAATCAAATTATGAATCAATTAAATCTTGATTTGATAATTAGATATGAATTAGATCAAATGATACTTTGATTTGATTCATATAATCAATTTAATTAATCAATTGAATTGGATAATTGTTCAAACTTGGATCCGAATCTTTAAATAACTGTAATGAGATGAATTGTTCAATTTTTGAATCTGTGATTTACCACACCATGGATCAAGAAGATGAATCTTCAATATGTACATTAGATAACTCCAATTAATCCTCAATTTATTAGATTGAAGATTTTGACGAATGGGAAGAATATGAGCATATGTGCACCATATTGTTAGCTTATTTTGCTATAATGACAAGTGTACTAGTCGAATGTAGCAAGTAATAAAATTATTGTTATTTCCAAAGGATATGTGTAATACAAAAATAATAACTACAATTATAATAACTTCAGATAAAGAAAAATTCCATAAATTGATTATATGTGTAGAAATTAAAAACAATTTAAAAGAATATTTTATATTTTTATCAAAGTTGAATGCAGAAAAAAGAATTAACAATAATGTGATAAATTTGCCAAGGTTAAATCTCACCAATCTTCACTCTCATGCACAAAATTTTTTACTTTCTTTCCTATTATTAATAAATGTCAACCCACAAAAATACTCAACCCCAATTTCTAAACAGATGAGCGTAAGATTATCTATTAATCGTCAATTCCTTGATTAATTATATAAAACAATCTTGCATTCTAACAAGGGTCTTAGGACAAAGATTGAATCACATTTTATTCCTAGACATGAGCTTTCATGAGATAATTTAATTCAGATATAGGTCCAACAAATATTTTTTAATACTATCAAGAATTAATAATCGAGTTATGAACTAACACAACAGGTACTATGTATAAAATTAAAATATTGATGCAATGAAAGGAAAGACACAAATATTAAAACAAAAATGATTACACGAGAGTTCAGAAAGATTTAACCTAATCTCGACATTAAAGAATTTAGTTCCTCATAAACATGAGGGTCCCAAACCTTACCATAGAGTAGTGGAATACGAAAAAGAATCCACAAGAAGTACTAAGACTGCTTTCCCATAGTAAATTTCAAGCCCCAATAGCCTAACATGTCTAACCCTAATATGAGCAACTATTATATAAACTTGAAATTTTGATGCTCGTGCCCAACCCAGGTCAGTTGCGTTGGACACCAATAACTTTTGTTATGGTTATAAGCGCCAAGCCCTAACCTGTGTCGAGTGCATTTCTCTATATTTGCTCTCGGGTCCTCTTGCGCCAAGCTCAGGTTTGTTGAGTCAGGCTTGACTTCTTTTAATCCAATTTTACTCTTTTCTCTCACTCCTTAAGGCTTCAATCCCTCTTCTTATAATCCAATGCTTTTGTACTCAAATTCAATCAAAATATCAGAAAATAGCAATCAAATCCTTTTTCTAACTCTCATAATCAATTATTAACAAAATTCAAATAAAATTGAGACTTAAGCAAATTTTAAGTATGGAGATAGTTGATTTTTTTCATAAAATAGGTCAATATTAACATGTAAATCTACTCTATCAGCTAGAAAACCTAAGAGCAAGGGTAGAGAAATGTGTTTGACGCAGATTTTATGGGTCTGGCATAGATTGGGCTTCAGAGCTTGGATTGCTTCCAAAGTTAGCATTATTTTGTCTCCACCTTTGTTTGAAATTTTGAAAAGGATTGTTGGAGAAGTTTTGTCTCCCTTGATTCCCCATATAGTTGACTTGTGCACCATGGGAATTATAAGGCATCTAACTGAATCCATTAGCATGGTTTCCTCCACAAAAGTCACATCTCATGACAGGTTAAGTAGGAACATTGGCAACTTGCATGGCCTGAATCTATTGGGGCAATTTTTCTTCTACTGATTTAGGGTTTCAATTTGTTGGGAAAGAAGTTTGTGTTGAGCCAAAAGTGCATATTGTGAATTCAATTCTAGCACTCCCTTCTTCTATTGTGCAGGCGTCCTCTCATGATGACCTCTCAGATCAATATAGACTCAATGATAATGATGGCTTCTTTTGCAGTCTTGAATAGAATTGATCCACTAAAAGATCATCACTAAAAGATCATCTTGTTTTGAGGTTGGATTGCAGATTATTTGCACTTGCATCTTCATTTTAAACCCATGATTAAGGAATTTTCTTAATAGATCCTTGACTATCTCCCACACTTCACATAGTGGTTCATCAAAACCTTGCACAAATGTCGCTATAATAGTCTTTGTCTCTGTATTCTTGGATGGTAGGAAGAAAAAAGCCAATAACATTTTATCAACATCCTTCCAATTGGTCAGACTTTGATAGGCTATGATTGCAGCCATGCCTTTGCTTTCTCGGTCAATGAGAATGGAAACAACCTCAAGAAAAGTGTCTTTTCATCTACTCCCATCACACCTACTGAATCACACAACTCATAGAAAGTGTACAGATGAGTGAGGTTCATCATGATCCAAACTAGAGAACTTATTAGTTGTAGCAGTGAACGCTTCATCTTAGCAATTTTCACGTTCATGGTTAGCCTCACAATGCTTGTGAAGTCGCCAATAACCAATCAAATTCCCTACAGTCCTCCTTTTGTTTTGAGTCTGATTATGTGTCTAGTTTGCTTCTTCCATCTCTGCTTTCTGAAAAAGTTATAGACTTTGAGAAGACGACGATTAAACAACTTGTTGACTAGGGTTTCCTTGTCTTCTATATCAAACAAATTTCTTCATGCAGTTCTTTCGATCTCTAGATCTACAAGTAGTAGTTATGAACAAATTGTCCTCCTAATACGGATAGACCCTTGCATACAAAAGAACACAAAACCCTAAAACCACAAATTAGTATATAAATTAAAAACAAAAATAAAAGTAAATATAAAAATTTACAAAAGAACAATTGTTATATATTGAAATACAAATTCCGACAACGACACCAAAAACTTGTTAACTTATTTAGCTATGATGGCAAGTGTGTCAGTCGTAATGTAGCAAGTAATAAAATCATCGTTCTTCCCAAAAGACTTGTGCAATATAAAACAATAACTACAAGTATAATAAATTCATATTTAAGAAGAATTTCATAAAATGATGATAGGTACAAAAATTAAAAACACTTAAAAGAATAATTTATGTTGTTATCAACATAGAAAAGGGATTAACAATAATATAATCATTTGCTAGGATCAAGTCTAACCAATCTTCATCTAATAAAATGTTTTATTTCTTTCGTATCATTAATCAATGTCAACCTATAAAATTACTCACCCCATTTTCTTAATGAATTCTTTTTAAAGAATTTACTTACAACTTTTTTCTTATTTTTATTATTATTTTGTATCTTATTTTAATTATTATTACATATATTATTTTTAAGATTTTTTTAATATTATTGAGAATATGCTCCAAGAGAAAATTACACCCGCGTCCCATACAAGCATAAAGAACTTACTTTAACAATACGCCACATAAAATTTTTTATTAGTATTCTTATTATGACTATTGTTAATTATGATTTTTATGATTAATAAATAAATATTAATATTAATATTAACAACAATATTAATAATAACAACAATATTAATAAACATATTAATATTCATATTTGTATTAATTATATTATATAAATTAATAATAATATTCATAATAATAATAATATTAAAATTAATAATAATGTTGATAATAATAATAAAATTAATAATAATAACAATAATAACATTAACAATAATA
>Ga0209700_108098_pt1 | contig 13918 bp, 7 predicted proteins | sample SiratroredBW_FD_187528 | JGI IMG/M metagenome (GOLD analysis project Ga0209700, IMG submission 187528) | Root nodule microbial communities of legume samples collected from California, USA - Siratro red BW (SPAdes) (version 2) | ecosystem: Host-associated > Plants > Roots > Nodule | place: USA... | reverse complement strand
TGTGTTTGTGTATATATATATATATATATATATATATATATATATATATATATATATATATATTCATAAACGATGTTGAGTGGTAAATCAAAATATAGTATCTTCAGGAAAGGAGATATTCATGTTAAGATTTTGAGAATGTGCATTGTCTAAGGATTTGTGTCAAGGAGGTATCCTAACTCTACTAATAGATTAGAATCATATAAATGAAAATTATCAGGTGGTCAAAGTCAAATGAGGTTCATATGGGTGATTGTGATTTGGAATATAGACAAGCAGGATCGAAACTTGAATAACTTTTAAGACTTAACTCTTGATACAAATCGAAAATACTTTTAGGCTGGGTTCAAGAGGGGGTGAATTGAACTTTACAAAATTTGTGAATTTAGAAAGCTAGAAAAACATTTTAAGAAAGATGAGAGTTTTCAAGAATCTCCAAGATTAGTCACTCAAGGTGCAACACAGAAAATCAATAATTTCAATGCGAATAAATCGTTTAAACTAGCAGATTTAAGAAAAACAGATTTTCCAAACATAGTGATCTTAAACAGACAATGTAGAACCAACATGTAGTTATAGAATTAAGCTATGTCTCAATTCAATGAATCAAAAACTTAATACAATATTCAATTCAGGAATTAAGACAAGGCAAGCTGCACTTCAATCACTCACATAGAAGGCAATGAACAATTCAGCAATCAGGCAGTTCAATGGTTTTACAGAATGCCCAGTTATGATTCCAGCAAACAATTGAAATGAAAAACCAGAACCCAATAGGCAGAGACATTAGATTCAGTCATGAAATCAAAGTTAAAATAAATTTAATTTAAGATACCAGAGATAAACTTTCAAATTATGCAGAGAAGCACTTAGATCATAATACTAGTCAAACCAGTTGTTAAACGAATCAAATCAGAATTGGATTGAAAATAACAAGATTGGTAGAGTTGTTACACAGAAAGAATCACATGTGAATTTGGCAAAGATTATATTTAAAGATTTAAAATTATAATGCTATGCAAGTGCAATAGAATAAATCTTTGAACAACAAAAATGAATTTGTGCAGTTTTGATTAAAAACAAGTTGAATAAATCTTGAAAAACTAGAATTAAATTAAGCACTTCAATCAAAACAATTTTCCAGTTTTAAGAATCTTTATAAAAAAAATGTGATCATACAAAAAGTTATTGGTATTACAAACGCAGAATGACAGAATCATAAAGAAGCAAATTCAGCTATGCAGAATTGAATGAAAGGCACTGAAAGTATCTAATGCAGAGAAAAACACACAGAGCAATTATACTAGTTCACCCTTCCTCAATGGCTACATTCAGTCTTTCTTGCAACCCTAGCAAGAAAAGTTTCACTATCAAACACTTAATTGTACACGTTTACAATCAAGAACACCTCTTGCATCCTGCAAGATCAAAAACACAATTGAATACTTAAGCTAGCACCCTACAACCATAAAATATTCAGATTACACCAATGCTAAACCCTATAGCATCACAAATATACAACTTGAATCAAAGATTACAATTAACAGTACAATATGCAACACTTGAATCAAAACAGGTTCAAGTTTTAGGTTGCAGAAATCTCCCTGATTTTCAGTGAAGATGAGCCAGCACAGAGCTTTGAAGAACACCAATGGCACAACAAGAATTCAAGTCTTTGAATTTCTTTCAAGAATACTTCTTTGATCTTTGGAAAACTAAGCAACTTTATTTTTATTTAACATATTTCTCTTCTCTGTATGTTGTCTATTCGCACTTAGAAAGTCCAAGTATTTAAAATAGAAAAAAAATACCCAAACTACTTTGAAAAACAGTTAACACAGTTATGGTGCAGTGCGCCAATAAATCGATTTCATAAAAGTGGAATCGATTTATTTTCTATTAAAACTGAATTTTCAAATGATATTTCTCAATAACTTTTTCCTCAGTTTTATTACTTGGTTTTAAGTATGTTTTAACTATGCCAAAGATTTTCTTCTCAGCTGTGCATAGGTTTAACTTCTCCTTCAATCACACTCACTCACACTGACTAAGGCAATGACTAAGTCTTCATCTTCAAATTCTATTCTTTGCTTTTGTCCAATTGATTGACTTCATCAAATATTGAATCCTGTGAGATTCTTAACAACTTCCACTTGGATGGTAATCGAACCTGCATTACCTCGGGAGTAGAGGGGTGAAACCCATTGATGTGAGCCTTCATGTCGTCCCTCAACGTGGGTGTGGCACCTCACCAAAAGGCATATGGTGATAGTATCTCGAGGGATCTTGATGACCTCGCTCCTAGCCAGCTGGTCCTGACCTGGAGTTCTGGACACCCACTCTCGACCTGGAGTTGCGCCCTTGTGCAGATTGGTTTGTCCAAGTATCCGTCCTACTCCACGTTAGTATCTGACTCCAAGTCGGTGTTTCTTCCGAGCCCTCTTCATATATATGCCCATCCCAACGAGAGGAATGATGCACATAGAGGTTCACAAACGGTCACTCCCTCTCCTACTAGAACGTCATCATTTGGTCATAGAGGGCTAGCATGTCCTCATCATGGTTTCTTTGCTAGTTGTGGATTCGAGCAATCATCTCCTCACGAGCAGCATTGACGGTGTTCTACATGTTGGCCTCACTTTCCTAGAGCACCGCCTTAACAGCTTCCATGCTTCTCTGGACAACTCCCTCAACGTGCTTCTGAAGAGCTTCGAACAATGTTGGATCCATTATGTCTGAACAGTGGTCTTAGGAAAAGTTTTACCAGGGTCTCATAATGGGCGCCAAATGTTCTTACCTGACCCGAGTGAAGGTCGTCTACGATAGTTATAATGACAAATGAGCTGGTAATGTTGAACCAAATGGAAGTACACCTGCAGGAGACTCTCTCTGACATTCAAGTACAAAAATATGTTTGAAAATATATAAATAAAAGAATAGTGAAATAAATGATACTTCTTATAAACCTATGTCGTATCTATAAGACCTTATCATAATAATAGTGTATCTTTAGAATCACCAAATTACTTATTTTGTAATTAATTGAAAGTTAATTAAAACCAATCAAAATAAATCATATATAATAGATTCCATTGAATATAACTTTATTACCATGCAGTTACACACTCTATTCTAAACCAACTTGAATATCAATGTAACACATGACGTATTCTCTTTTTTTTTTTCCTAAAACTGAATCCTTCCTCTCCTCTAAACTTACGTCACGTGCAGCTTCTAAGTCATTAAGCATTAAAACAAATCATAACACAAATCTCAACACAAATTCAATATCATTGTCGAAATCTTAAGATTATTAAAATAAATTCAACAATGAAGTATTGTAGGTTCATAGGTTTAGCAGAAGGTAGACTAAGCAATGTTGATTTGCTTGACTATTGTTCATAAAAGCCGTTAAATTAACCTCTTACGTTGGGTTTGACTATATCTTGCGGTGGCTTCCCGAATGCGTTCAAGGTAAAAACCGTTTGTGATCAAAGATTATGCTGTTAGTTAATTCACGCAAGGAAAAAAAAAAAAAAAAAAAAAAAAACAAAGTTATGGCATCATGAAAACGAGAAATGACAACCGACCTTTCCCCATTGAGCTTGACTCTATAAATGATTGAAAAAGTAGTTTAAATTTCGTACTTTCCCTTTTTTTATATAAGACATATTTTAAAAAGCTGGTTAAAAAAAGACATATTTAAAAAAATTATTAATATTTTTTCTATAAATTGCTTAGGAGTTATTCTGCTACTTGCAAACGTCGGACTTGAGATAACATATTTTATATTTATGGCTAAAACTGGAAAATTATCCAATTTGACCTCTAAAATACAACTCAAATCTAACAACTAATGGTAAAAAATAAATAAAATTTAATTCTCAGATCAAAATAAAAAGAATGTTAGTAAATTACTTCTTACAAACTCCAATTATCTTCTAAAAAATATTAATAACAAAATAAAAGGCATTAAAGGAAACTAAATTATACTTTAATATTTTATCTAAATTGACAAAAATACTATTATCTTTGTAATAAACAATATTTTTATTAAAAATAATAATAATAATTGAATTGTATTATTCACCTATTTCAATCTTAAAATAAAAATAATCAAAATATATATATATTAAAAAGTGTCAGGGGCATGGCCACAACCTGTGAGATCGATCACATATGAAAAAAATAAAATTAAAAATAAAAATAAGAACCATTTAAACGAGTAGGAGGGCTAGGTGGGGGTGTCAGTGCCATAAGATAGCAACCATGTAAAAAGCACGCGCAGGGCCTGTCACGTGAGGTAAACGTGTTGTGTGGAAATGACTGAGATTGGTTCCATTTGGGTTCCTTCAGTGTCTTACGCATCTCACTTCATTATTTATTAATTACACGAATGGTAGAAAGGAACCTGAATTGAAATGGAAGTTCTGCTACCTAACTGAACTCACTCGTGACTCCTCTCAAGAGTGAACAACCATATTGTCTACGGTTTCTCTTTCGTTTCGCTCATAGCTTCACCTTCTCTCACTGTAGAGAATGGAACCGGAATCCGGAACTTCCACTTCTCGGAATCCTTCTCAGGTTAGGGTTCTGTTTTTCGTGACTCGCTATCGCAGTGTTTTCGATTTATCAAAAACTAGCCAATTGTAAATTGAGTGTGAAGTTCTTGCGCTACTGCTACCGGAATTCTTTTCTCCTTGTTTTGCTTCGGTTTTAATTGATTTCAATTTAATCACTATCTGTTTTTGCTGCATAAACGTGTTTATAGTCTTCTGTTTTGCAGCTTTAACAATTCGTTTACGTGTTTAATTTATATAAATTTTGAAGTGTTTGTTGATTTTGGTGTCAAAGTCGAGTTCATTTGTTTTTCCTCTTTTAACAGTTTGGTTTAATAGGTCTGTTTATTGAATTGATTTCTTATTTGTTTGATTCTGGCATGTAGTGTTTTTCGGTGATATAGGTCCGAGCTTTCTGCTTACTTGAATTATGAAGTGTTCAATATTTGAATTATTTATTTATTTGGTGTTTTGCAGTTGTCCTGGGTGAATCTCTCACGGAATCTAATATTAGCATATCAAAGCTTTGGTGTGGTGTACGGGGATCTGAGCACTTCACCTCTCTATGTGTTTACGAGCGCGTTCAAGGGAAAGTTACTGGATCACCATGATGAAGAAACAATATTTGGCACTTTTTCGTTGATTTTTTGGACCCTGACCCTGATTCCGTTGCTTAAATATGTATTCATCTTATTGAGTGCTGATGACAATGGGGAAGGTATTCTACTGATGACTTTATTTTCTGTTTTATATATATTTTTTTTTCTGGTGGAAAGGTTATGAGCCGTGTGAGTGTGATCTGAGTATGAGACATCTGTCATCAGGTGGAACATTTGCTCTTTATTCTCTGCTCTGCAGACATGCCAAGTTTAATTTACTCCCCAATCAACAAGCTGCTGATGAGGAGTTATCATCCTATAAGTATGGCCCCTCTTCACAGGCTACAGCCTCTTCTCCATTGAAGAGGTTTCTAGAGAAACATAAAAGGTTAAGAACAGCCCTGCTTGTTGTGGTGTTGTTTGGTGCATGCATGGTCGTTGGTGATGGTGTGCTTACTCCAGCAATTTCGGGTAAGGCACCTGTGTTATTAATTTTTATCAGTATAATGCTTTGGTACAAATTGCCCTTGGTTTTTAAGTGCACAATTCGTTTTGTTTGTTTATTTACCTGAAGGTTTGAACAAGAAGCTAACCCCTGATTCTTTCTCTGCAGTTCTAGCATCAGTATCAGGATTGAAAGTTACAGAAAAAAAATTAACAGATGGTTAGGAAAATCTCATTTCTTCTTTTTTTGTTGTTCTTATCACGGCCTTTCTAATGTTCAGGGCATAAGTGTTATATTAAGAGAAGTTTCATGTTGTTTGCAGGTGAACTGGTTCTGCTTGCCTGTGTCATATTAGTTGGACTGTTTGCTCTCCAACATTGTGGCACGCACAAAGTAGCATTTATGTTTGCTCCAATTGTGATCATCTGGCTTGTATCAATATTTTCTGTTGGGCTGTATAATACAATTCATTGGAATCCAAAAATAGTCCGTGCTATATCACCACATTATATCATAAAGTTCTTTTGCAAGACTGGTAAAGAAGGTTGGGTTTCGCTTGGAGGGATACTTCTCTGTATCACTGGTATGCTAGTTCTTGATCTAAATAACAGTTATCTTAACTTCAATGTAAATTTATTGTGATGTTGTGCTGGTTATCCATACTTCTATTCCAACTTTACAAATTTATGCGAGCTTTTAATTTACTAGTCGCTGAGACTTTTGGAATTCAGACGCTAGAGTTCGCTAACTGCTTAGCTTGTTCTTTTTCCCCCTCTCCAGGAACTGAAGCTATGTATGCAGATCTTGGTCATTTCACTGCTTTGTCAATAAGGGTGAGCTTGTAGTTTGACTGAATTTCAAGAATCTGTCACATAATATTAGGATATACTTTTGTTTTTGGTGTCGGAATATGTTAGTATGGTTCGACTGAGCTTGTTTTTGTGGTAATACACAATCAGGAGTATTTAGGTAGTATTTTGTACCATCACTTTATTACAGACAGCACCACACAATTGTGCAGTCTTATTTCTCTTTTCACTACAATTTCAATTTTCAGCATCAAATTGACTTAGTTTTATAATTGATACCGCTTTTCAGGAAAGAATAATTACTTACTGTACATTTGCTATGCTGGTAATTTGTCATGGAATTTTTTGGTGTACAAGTGAGAAATTTCTTAGTATTTGTTTCCTTGTGCAGCTTGCATTTGCGTTTGTTATATACCCATGCTTGGTAGTACAGTACATGGGCCAAGCTGCTTTCTTGTCTAAAAACCTCAACTCTGTTGATAACAGTTTTTATGACTCAATACCTGGTTAGTTGAGCTAGCACGCTGACTTATTGATATTAACAACAGTGCTTTTAAATTAATACGATTTGTTAATGATTTTGGTTGTCCTGCAGAACCTGTGTTTTGGCCTGTTTTTGTTATTGCCACCCTTGCTGCAATTGTTGGGAGTCAAGCTGTTATAACTGCTACTTTCTCAATCATCAAGCAGTGTCATGCACTTGGTTGCTTTCCCCGAGTTAAAGTTGTACACACCTCAAAACATATATATGGACAGATTTATATCCCAGAGATCAATTGGATACTTATGATCTTAACTCTTGCTATAACCATTGGATTTCAGGACACAACCATAATTGGAAATGCATATGGTAATTTATTCCCACACGAGTCTCTCTTTCTCTCTCTCTCTCTCTCCACACACACACACACACACACAAATACAAGGCTGTTTGTCTCGTTACTCTGTATTTCTTTTCAATACTAATCCTATATCAAAATTGACATCGTTGGAAACATTCTGATGTTGCACTCTGGTGTCAATTGGCTGTACACTGCTTAAGGGCAATTATTTCCCCCAATTATGAAATTGAATTGATTGTCCCAACTGATCAAAAGCCCAAATAATATGCACAGTTATTAGCTTGTGGCTCTGGAACCACTGATATGAGGAAATAAAAAAACTTTTTCAATATAGAATATCTTAACGGATAGATACTACCCTCATGTGAAGTACACAGAAAGATAGCATTCCTTGTCCTTAGTATTCACGGGATCGTGTCTTCTACTTTGGTCGTGTATTGCATGCTTGGCAAATTCGGATTTGTTCACTTTCATCAGAACTTGTGTTTATTTGTCATATGTTAATAGTTTTTGGATATTTGGTTTGCAGGACTTGCTTGTATGACAGTTATGTTCGTAACTACATTTCTGATGACACTAGTCGCGATCTTTGTCTGGCAGAAAAGTGTGTTCATTGCTATACCATTTCTTTTATTCTTTTGGGTGATAGAGGGAGTATATCTATCAGCAGCATTCATCAAAGTGCCTCAGGGAGGATGGGTTCCTCTTGTCTTATCATTCATCTTCATGGCTGTTATGTACGTGTGGCATTATGGAACTCGTCGAAAGTACAGCTATGATCTGCACAACAAAGTTTCATTGAAATGGTTACTGGGCTTGGGCCCGAGCCTTGGCATTGTTCGCGTCCCTGGGATTGGTCTCATCTACACTGAACTAGCTACCGGAATACCTGCTATATTTTCCCATTTTGTAACAAATCTTCCTGCATTTCACAGGGTGTTGGTTTTCGTTTGCGTAAAATCAGTTCCTGTTCCATATGTTTCACCTGAAGAACGTTTCCTTATCGGGCGAGTTTGCCCTAGACCATATCGAATGTATAGGTGCATTGTCAGATATGGTTACAAGGACATTCAAAGGGATGATGGAGATTTTGAGAATCATCTTATACAGAGTATAGCAGAATTTATCCAAATGGAAGCAGTGGAACCCCAGTTTTCAAGTTCTGAAGCTTCTTCACTTGATGGGAGGATGGCTGTCGTAAGTTCTAGAAACTTAGAATATACTTCAAGTTTAATAGTTTCAGAGCATGAGGATACTGGCGTGGACATATCCATCCCTAGCAGCAGATCTCTAACCCTAAGAAGTTTGCAATCGGTTTATGATGATGAAAGCCCACAAGTTAGAAGGCGACGAGTAAGATTTCAGCTACCAGAAAATCCTGGCATGAATCCTGATGTCAAGGAAGAGCTTTTGGATTTAATTCAAGCCAAGGATGCTGGGGTTGCATATATCATGGGACACTCGTATGTGAAGGCAAGGAAATCATCCTCATTCTTGAAAAAACTTGCGATTGATATTGGCTACTCATTTCTGCGGAAGAATTGCAGGGGTCCCGCTGTAGCTCTTAACATTCCTCACATTAGTCTTATCGAAGTTGGAATGATATATTATGTGTAGTAGTTAGGTCTTGGTGAAATTTACAACTTCATCCTAGTTGTTGCTTAGGTTCTATATTCCTTGTAGGTAATTAATTGTGGCCCCACTTATGGGAAAATGTATCAGGGGCGTCTTTTGAGCTACGTGTTTATATTTGCTTTTGCATCTCTCCCAATGTAATTAGGTAGTTGCAATAAGGTATTAAAATTTTATTTAGGAATCAGAATATCAAAATCCCTTGCTTGCGCGTCCATTTGTTTTGTCTGATTTTCGTTTTTGTGCGCAAACGCAAAGTGAATGTTGGGTGTACACGCAAATTTTGTTAGAAGGCTATCTTTGCGCCAATAAAACTACCTACCTAAACTTTTAGGCAAGGCCGATGCCGACGGATTTTGAACAAGCCTTTATGCCCTATAAAGGTACGGTATGGTTAGACATATCAATCACAATCATGGATAAACACTAATCTACTATTAAACTAACTTATTTTTAGTTACTCTCAGAACGACTAAGTTAAAAAGCAGGTTTCACTTTATTAAGCTATGATTGAATTGAAATGTGCACATGTATACACATCAATTACTTGAGGGATACTTGAGCTTTTTTTTCGCATTTTTCATTTTTTAAGTTGATAAATCCATCGATCTTGTTTAGATGATATTTGTCTATCTTCTACCATTTTCATTCGTCACCATTATCATTTATTATTTTTTTATAGAAAAATGTTATTTTAACACCAGAAAAATAATTACTTCTATTTGACACTTACATTGTGACAATAGTTCTGTTGAAGTGGCAAAATGTATTTTGGTAAATATCATTCGAGTTTAAAAATTTAAGAAATATTTGGGTGAAATTTGAGATTGGGTTTGAGAAAGCCAGAAGGAATGATATAGGATTAGAAAGAATACCTTCATGAAAGAGTGAGAACTTGGAACTTCATTGTTCAGAGCAATAAACTATTATTAGGATGGGATGGCTTAAGGTTTTGATAGAAGGAAGGAAAGAAACTATGAAAAGGATTAGGAATGAAGGAATGAGAAGATGAATGGAAAAATGATGATGAGCAATGGAGGAAGACGAAAGGAGAGTTGTGAAAAGGCAGAGAGAGGAAATATGAAGTGTGGAAACTCAATATATTCAAAAACCAAATTTTTCGGTCATGTCCTTGTCACATAGTTGTTAACTCGGGATGTCAACATTCTTGTCACATAGTTGTTAACTCGGGATGTCAAATGTGAGTGTCAAAATAATATTACTCTTTCTTCTTTATGAACATCTTATTTTGTTTATTTCAAGGAGCGTTAGTCAACATAGGGTTCGTCGTTGTCATCAACTTGTATTTCTCTATAGTAAATCAAATTTATTTATCAAACCTCTTTGTCTTGTCCTCGTCTTTATTTCTACTTTTACCTTAGTTTTCATTTTTCATTATTGGTCTTCTCAATCTATAGGGAGATACTCTTGTTCCTCTCAAGTTCTCATTTTTTCTTTTTCTTTTTGAAATCTTATTCATAGCAGTCTTTGTCTCCCATTCTAAAATCTTTCGAATGACTTTAATGTTTGTCACCTCCTTTTCTAGGACACCCACAATCACTTCATAAAAAATTGATGTTAAAAGTTACTTCTCTTAGTCTAGATCAGTTAAGTTTTGGTTTTTTAACTAAGTTAAAGCAAATTGAAAAATGAAAAATGGAGTGATGAAGATCATAAATCAAGAATATTGATTTTACTTTTTACCTTGATTTAATCATTTGTTAAGTTGAAGAGTCTTTAGAAATGTTATGAAGTCGTTTGTAACTTTTAATTTGTTTCAATAAATTAAGATGTATTTTAAAAGACTAAAATATATTTTATTAAACTAAAAATGTATTTTAATATGTTAAAATATATTTTAATTTATTAAAATGTTACTAGAGTTAATGTAAGGAAGAATGTTTTGATCGAATATAATTATGAGTTAATCAATCAAAAACACTTAAAATTCAAAGTTTGTAATTTAGGCTGTTTAAATCAATTAAAACTTTTTAACTAATTAAAATCACCTAAGTCACATGTCATTTTTTTCATGTTCTATTTTAATCAATTAAAACAACATTTTAATTTATTAAATTATCTAAAATTTATTTTAACAAATTAAAACTTACGTTTATTTCATTAAAGTGGTTTTAATCAATTAAAATCATCAGGTTAAAAAATCTTTATATCTCTATCATTTAAAAAAAAATGAAATTGTAATACATCAATTTCATATTAAACATCTCAAACGTGGGACTAGATATTTGTGGATGGTTTGATAATGGCTCTATAGCCAGTGACATGATAAGTCCAACAGACCTCCTTGGGATAGATTCTGATAATATCTTAAAATATTTGAATTTAAGTCTAACTATTAATTTATAAATCTCCAACTTCTTTGATTCAGGAAGAACATTTTTCTAAATCACCTTTATCTTTCTTATTATGTTGTGCTCAAATATTTTTCATATAATCATGTTCTTGTATTGATTGCTTTCTTTTTAGGTTCTAAATTTGGATAGGGTTTCCAAGTTAATATTGTGATAAGGTTTCACACCAAAGTTGATCTTAGGTATATTGTAAAGTTTAATATCCTAGCTCTTTAGTATTTTTATTTTTTATTTTTCTTTGTGTTTGTAAAAACTTGAAAGTTTAATGAATAACTTGGTCAAGGTGCTTAAGCAATTGAATGCAACTCTTTTAAAGAGTGAATCAATATAAAGTTTGTTGTATTTCTCTCCTTAACTCCATATACTTTATTTGTTATATTAATTACCAATTACAATTTACTCACCCCTCTTGAACTCAATGTATTTTTTTTAACAACAAAATCACATAATACAAAGTTGAATATTACAATAAAACAAATTTTCAATTTTGTACTTTGGTGTAGCAGTTTGTGGAATCCAATATATTTGAAACTCTTATAGCATTCAAAACTTGAAAATCCTTTTTAAAAAAGATAAGTGTATTTTTATTTTTTTTGCAAATGATATTCAAGGCATATAATATTTTTCTTGTGAATTAGCATCTCTTAAACCATGACATCAATGTATATAAAAGTTTACGTATTTCTTGAAACACAAGTTACCATCGAAAGATTTTTATCCAATCAACTAAAATGTAAATATATGTAATAGTTTGTTAAAATAATTATCCATAAATACTTAGATACACATATTGTGAATTATCATAATAACTTAAAATATAAATATGAAATTAAATAATAATCAATGTAAGTATATAATTCAATCGAATAGTAAAATTAAACTGATTTACTAACTAAATTAAAATATCATCCAAACTAATATGTTAATATTCATCTTATTAACAGCTTAATTAATCACTTAATTCAATTTCTAGCTCGGAAAATATAGATATGATTTAAAATATTTGGATTTGAAAAGAGAAGAACAAAATCAAATTTGATAATTGTGAAATAAAACTCAAACCATAATGTGGGTGATACTTAAAACTATGAATTGATTAAAAAATTTAGCCTTCGATGAAGATTTTCACTGAAGAGATGAACATATCAAAATAGCAAGAGATAGAAGGGAGAAATAAGAGAAAAGTAACTGATGATACAGAACATAAAATATAATAAAATGTAATGATAATTAGAAAAATGAGAAATATTAATAAAAAGTGAAAGAGGAAAAAGATTTATAGTAGACTTTCTCTACATTCAAGATTTGAGAAGAAATGAATCTTTTTCATACATTTTTATATAATTAATTTTATTATTAATATATTAATATTTATACTTATATAATAATAAAATAAATATAATTAATTATATAATATAATAATAATAATAATAATATTTATTAATATTAATAGTTTTAATAAGATTACAAAATAATAATAAAAGTAAAAATTATAATAATAAAAATAAATTTATAAAAATAATAATTTAATTATATAATATACCATAATAATAATAATTACTACAATAATAATAAATTTAATAAAATTATAAAATAATAATAAAAAATATTAATAAAAACAAAAAATAATAGTAATAAATTTATAAAGTAATAATAAAAATAAGATAATTATACAAATAAAATATTAATGATATTAATATTAAAAACTAAATATAATAATAAAATCATAAATAATAATTGTAATAATAAAAATAAAATAATAATAATAATAATAAAATTGAAATTATAAACAAATTTATAAAATAATAATATTATTATTAACAATAATAATTTATTTTTTGTTTTAAAATAGTTAATAATCTTATAATTTCATCAATTAAAAAATAATAATTTATTAATCACATTCAACAAATTAATTATATTTAATTTTAAATTAATTTAAACTACAATTTTATCTACTAAAAAAATATTTTATCAATCACATACATTAGTGGAAAACTTTTATAAATGTTTTAATTAAATCTCACTGTTTTTCTCTTAATCAAAACAATTAAATTTTTTACACACTTACCTCTCTAATAAATTTAAATTCACTTTCTCAAGTCTTTAATCTAAACAAAGTATAAAATCTAAGAAAATGAAACATGAATATGAATCTCGATACTCTTTTTCCAACTAGTCAGACCCTCGTGAATTCGTACTATAATTAAACGAAAGGTCCAAAATCATAAAGTATATAATTGGACAAAAGGTCCAAGAATCCAAATCATAAAGTGTGAAATTTACAATGCAAACACAAATATTTAATATGGCAAAGGACCCAATTATAGTATGAAATAAGCTTTATTTATGGTAAACAAAGTCGTAGATATTTTTCTTAGCTTTCCATGGATAGCAAGATCATTCAACCCCTATAGTAAAAGGCATGCTTGTAAAATAAAGTAAGATAAGAAAATCAATCCAAAAATAATTAAATAATTTATAATTAAATGTCCTAAATTTATTATTTTCTAATAATGATGGAAACCTCTAATGAGAACCAAAAGAATGGTCAACAAGACGATGATAAAAAACACTCAAAATATTTAATGTAAAAATATCCCATACTTATTATTTTAAACTTCTGGACAAAAGTCAATTATTAACATAGAAGAAGAAAA
>Ga0209700_108096_pt1 | contig 13924 bp, 4 predicted proteins | sample SiratroredBW_FD_187528 | JGI IMG/M metagenome (GOLD analysis project Ga0209700, IMG submission 187528) | Root nodule microbial communities of legume samples collected from California, USA - Siratro red BW (SPAdes) (version 2) | ecosystem: Host-associated > Plants > Roots > Nodule | place: USA... | reverse complement strand
CTTACTTGAGTGTTGAAATGTCATTACATCGTGAAAAAATATTTAATAATAATTTAATAATATTATAAATATTTTAGAAGTTTACTAAACCATTTTAAGTTAATTGAGATATCTTTATCCTTACAATAATTTTGAGTAATAATATTTTCTTTTTAAATATCTCTTAGATACTCGTACATATAACTTTAAACAATTCATGCTCAAAATAAAAATATTATTTTACTTATTAGAACATATAAATTGCTTAATACTAATGTGAAACAATGATGATCATAAATTATTTTTTTAATGTATAAAGCAATTCATGTGTGTTTTACGGTATTAAATGATACCAAGTACTGAGGAAGAATTAACTTGATTCACAACTTATAATTTTAAAGACTGTTTCGTTGTTTTGTTAATTTTGGAGGTCAAATTACCTCAAGCATGGAATTAATTTCCTAATTTCCTCCAAGAATGAAATTTTTTTCTGTATTATGGGTTGAATGTTGATCAAAATATAGAATTTATAAATATAATGATAAATACTTAAATTACTTAAGAATAAAAATTGGATATTTAGTGTGTTTGTAATAACATATAGACATTCTATTTTCATTTATAACAATGTAATAAAGCTTTGTAACAGACAACTCAGTAAAAATATTTGAATTACCTCTTGGCCTAAAGTATACAAAACACGAAAAAGTCATTCACGATAAAGGATTCTTGTCCCTTTTTCTTTTTCCTTTCTCGTTACTTGTCCTTTTTTCTGACTAGGATGCCGTGGCAAGAGTTACTGTGTTAAGGAAATAAGTGGCAATTTGGAAAAGATATGCAAGATACCTTTTTCATCGTGCCTGCCATATTTTTATTTGTTCTTGATTCTTCATTTTCTTCCCTCTTACCAACTTCAATTCTGGAAACAGAAGGAACCAGAGTAACACTACCAAACTTTTGCAATGGTGATGCTTGCATCCTTATCCCAAGAGCTCGAAGGTGTGACTTATCCAATTGGATCAGATTCTGGTTATTCATTAAAAACACGAAACTTTTATTCCACTTTAACAAGCCAAAACTGTGATAAAGTATTTACTAATTTGCAACTATAATAAGATATTTCAATCAAGATTCGAAATAACCTGAAATCACAAGTAATTGTGTAGTTTTTTGTGTGCTTTTGTGTTATATAAACGAAATGGAAGATTCATTATTCCACATGTTGGAGGAACAATCTGTGTTGTCCTTTACTATTTGAATATGTGAAGGAGAAAAAAAATATTACAGTAGAGGCTTGGAATTCAAGAAATAAAAGTGAAGCTTCTCTAGTTGTCCTTTACTATTTGAATATGTACATATAATAATAATAATAATAATTGTTATTAACATCACCTTTTTTTGTCTTCCACTTCAAGACATCTTAGACAGTGACTCTGGGATCAATTTGTCAAACAAATAAACACTCGTCAAATTTATAAAATACTCAAAATGCTAATATCAATCATCAACACAGTATTCTGGATGTTAATTACTGTAAAATAAACTGAGTCTTTCATTTAATAAAAGTAATATTAGTTACTATATTGATCCTTGCATAAAATATTCATAATTTCGTAAATGAAAAGCTATCAACACTGAACGGGTGAAACAAGGGTTCACGAACCAATACTTAAACCTTATTAATAAAACCATGTAAAAATAACATTAAAAAAATATAACATCATAACTTAATAATACTAAAAAATTAAAGATTAGCATGTTTTTTTATAATTTTTAACATTTAAAATACGCTCAAAAATTAAACATGCTATAATATTTATATTTAAGTTTCAACCACACGCAATAACATTATTTAAAAACAGCAAGTTTGTTTAAAAAAGTATTAATACGTTATATTTTTATTCTCAAAGATAAAAACAAAATAAAACAAAAAATTATTTAAAATTCATTGAGTGTTTTAAACTTTTTTTTTTTATTTTGACCGATTTATTGATTTTTGGACCAATTCAATTGAAGAAACTCCTGTGGTTCCAATAAATCAGATACTAGGGCAGTTTATCAACTTTTAGTTGAATCGACCCATTTATTCTTCACAATAGAGAAAATTGTGCCTGTTAATCCTAAATTTGTAAGAAAATGTTATATTAATTATCTTTATTAAACTAAAGTGGCAGTGTTGTTTTAATTTTTGTATTTTATATGTTAATAAATAACCCTATGATTATTTTAAATTGATTGATATGTATTAAAAGTCAACTTTAGAAGATATATAATGAAAAAACGATAATTATTTCCTTCTTTAAGGTTTATATAGCTACATGTTTGAATCCATATATTTAAATGAAAAAATATGTTAAAGAACATCGTAATCACTATCTTAACACTAAAGAAAAATATGAAGAATACACCAAGTGTGACAAAAAAAGAGAATATTTGTTATCAAGTCTCCAACCTCAAGCTATAAATCTTCTATATAGCAATTAAAATAAAGCTTACCATGTTGAGAAAGATTAAAAATTAATAGTAATAATAATAAAACACAGTATTTTATCAAACAATTATTTAATTTTAAAATATAAATTCTATTTAGTATTGTGTATATATATAATTTAAATTAGAAAATCTAGGGGGTGTAGGGTCAAGGTCCCCTAGCCCCATGTGGTTTTGTCTCTTGCCATATAAGTATATTATTATGTCTATTGGATAACCACAAAAGTAGGTATTAATATTATAAAGGGGTAGGAATTAATGCGAAATCACAATCAAAGTATTAATACGTTTTAACCCCTTCAAAAGCACGATCAGGAATATTGGTGTGAAGACAAAATAAAGAAGGAAAGAAGGTTCAAGATGGGCCAAGAGAAAATAGAAAAGGGACGCAATGTCGTTGTTTTAAAGGATAATATTTATATTCTTTTTTTTAAGTCCTTTAAAATTATCAATTGTTATACTTTTTTTTTTTCCTCACAAACGTTTAGAATAAAAAAACCAAGTGAAGATAAAAGTATGGTTAATATGATAATAAATAATACTAAATTAAACTTTTCACAAGTAATGTTCTAAGAGTAGACATCTGGTCTTCCAAGAGTGAAATGTTATTCATTAGAAATTAGATTTTAGTACTTCAAAGTATATTAATAGTTTCCGTTACATTACATGACTTTTTGAATTTTAGACCAAAGCCAGAGATAAATTATAATTTTTAAAATATGTTTTTATTTTCTCATATTCAGAATTAAAACGAGAGCTTATCATTTAAAAAATTCCATGTGATTAAAACAAATACTAAACATGACCTCAAGTATATAATTAGTTGCTTAATGCCCTTGTTTTGTACAAAAAAGAAAAAAAAAAACTTAAGGATTTTAGAGTTTTAAAAAAGCGCTATTTAAGACGATGTGATGAGGTCCTTTATTTTTTTATTTTTTTATTTATTTTGCAAAATTTAATGAGAGTGATGGTTTAAGGGATAAACTTATGTTGTCTCATCCTAATAAGACAATTAAAACTCAAACCTACAATGTACTAAATTAAAAAACTTTGTCCTTTGCACTCAACCATTTAGTCAAGTATGTTCATTGTTGCTAGGGACATTCAGAAAAATTCATAAACAATCAATCTTACAGAAATAATTTATAATTTTAACTAATTCATTTTCTTTAAAAATATTATGAAAATAATTTATTTTATTTTGGTAATCTCATAATCAAATTTTATTACACAATAGAATTTTACTACTCCCTCCACTTTACGGAGGTTCTGACATAATTATTAAAAACTTAAATTAACATTTGAAATTTATACAAATATTATGTATTCTACTTTGGATCTGAACTCAAGACATAGACAAGTTTTAAATATTACGCACTCTTTTAGTACTGTTTTCATATATTTATTTATTTTTATTGTCTTGAAAAATATTTAATTCATCGATGATTTGGTAAAATTACGATTAAAAATATTTTTTTAAAGCATTTAATGAAATTATTTAAAAAAGTGAAAGTTTAGAAGATAGAGTTTAATTACGTAGCTCCATCTTCCGTCAAAAAGTGGAAGTTTTATTTTACAAGAATACCACTCAATTATATATTATATAAATCCATTTTATGTCACCCATTGTTGTGTAAAAGCTTTTAAAAGTTATTGAATGGTGATTTTGTTGACGTAAGAGGACTTGGAAGTGTCCAATGTATGGAAAAGTTAATTTAGTGATTGCCTTAGGTATTTGTTAGAATGTCCTTGTCTCTGTTAAATAATTGCAGTATTTAATATAAGAAGAAAATCTCACCACTCCATGTTCCAGTCACACCAACATTAGGTCAATTTTCTACTTCAATTTTTCTTCTCTACTGTCAGAACATATTATTAACAATCAGATAAATAAATAATAATACTAATTTAATAAATTTTAGAAAATAATCATAATATTATAAAATTAAAAAAATAGCTTATTTTCTAAAATCACATCTCATGATAAGTTATATTTATTTTTTAATGAAGTTAAAAAAAGAATCTACCCATTTATCTCTCTCTGTATTTTGTAGTTTTCTTCAAAACAAACCCGTTTTGAGGTATGTATGTAAGACCCATCTTTAAATTTAGAGTCTGGTGCTTTTCTTTTCTTTTTTGCTTTCTTTTTCTTTCTCAAACTCCATTTCCTTCTGTTTTAGACGATTCTTGCATCTATGGAGTTTTCTAAATAAAAATAAATATTTTTTGTGAATTCCTTTTAACAATTTTAAAGATTTTCAATATAAATATAATTAAATATATACTGAAAATACATCGAAGCATTCGACAATTATAAATATTTTAAAAAAATCAAACTCGATTTTTTAAAGTTAGAATTATATGAATTTCGTTTATTTTTTTTTAAAAAGCTAGTTAAAAGATATTGATTTTTAAAATTTTAAAGATTTTTTTTAAAATAGCTAAGTAAAAAGAAACTTTGGGGAAATACTTTAAAGAGAATTGTAGATGAATTACTAATTATTGGTCAAGATTGTTAACATTTAATACAAGTAAAAAATAAAAGATAATAGGAAGACTGAAATAACTGAGAAAGAAAATTTAAAGTGTATGAGAAAATAAAATAAAAAAGAGATATGAGAATAGCAAAAGAATAAAGTAATGAATGAGAGTAAATTAAAGGAAATAAAATAACCAAACCGGAAAGGAAAATATAAGAAACAGAATGATTCACTATTTCCATCTTTTTATTTCAAATTAATTATTAAGATTAATTAAGTAATACATGTACTTTAATTCTTTCTAATGAAAAAAAAGAGTAACAAATAAAAAACACCAGAGAAATAAAAATATCGGCACGAATGAATAAATATTTAAAATTATTTTAAAATAAAATAAAATAATCTAATTTTCATAATTATAATTATTGTTTATAAAATATATTCATTCCATTTACCATTTTATAATATTCTTCAAAAATTCTTTTAGAAATAAAATAAACATACAATAATTGTAAAGTTACTTTCACATACCATAACTTTTTCTATTCCTTTGAGATGTATGCAATTTGGACATTACTTGCACTGCATTTGTCCTCAATTTATCATAATTCATGACTGCAACCAACCTTGAAACCATGTCATAGTTTAGGGTTTTATATCCGCTTCATCTTAAAACTAAACTACATTTTTTAACTACAGCACTTTTACAGGATAAAAAGTATAAAAAAATATAATTAATTTTTTTTAATATAAACCTAATTTATACACAAGTTAAAAGTAAAATTTTAATATATATATATATATATATATATATATATATATATATATATATATATATAAATTAACTTGGCTATAAATTAATATCAACTTTCATTTTTGTCCATATAAACTACAATATACATCTTACTATTTCAAACCTTCCTTTCAATTTAATTGGGGCAATTGCTTCCTGCACCCCCGCAATTGCTTCTTACATCCTCTCAAGACATGTGAATAGATCATTATACCCCTGTTAATGAAGACAAAAGGAGTTGGAGTGTTGGTGGAGCCACCGTGGCGATGTGAGTTGCTGGAGGTTGGAGGTACTGAAGAAGAGTTTAAAGATTAGAGGTGTTGAGCTGAGGTAAGTGATTGAGTTTTAATTTTAAAACTGTTAGGACGAATGGGTGTTTTTGTTATAAATGAGTGGATTATTGGAGTCATTGGTGATGTAGATTATGGGTGGTGAAGGACGGAGGCGGAGAGGGAGGTATTTTTCTGGTTGGGAATTGGTTGTTTTTTAATTTTTTTGAACATTTCGGAAAATCTTTTTCGTAATATATATATTGACTTATGAAAAATATTTTCCGAAATATGTTTCTGTTATTTTGGAAACTGTTTTTCGTAATAATTTTCTTTTTTTACGGAAATCGTTTTCCGAAATACGAATTTCTTTTACAGAAAAGGCTTTCCGGAATACAATAAAGGTGTTTAAGGGAATATAAAATTTTGAGGGGGTGCAGAAAGAATTGTGGAGGTGCAGGAAGCAATCTCCTTTAATTAATTTTTGGGCCTGGCAAACTTAAATGAATCAGATCCGAAGTATTGGCAAATACTTCCTGCACTATACAAATTTTTGACTTGCACCCTACCATTTTTTAAAATATTAGAAATGTCCTTGTCATTTTTATTTGAGCGCAGCAGCAATCTATGAAAAAGAGGGTTTATGGTGGCTAACGATAGTTTGTGGAGGTGTTCAGTGCGCCGGTGAAGTGTGGTAAAGTTAGTGATAGTATTTAGAACGAAGAGGTAATTGAGGATAAGTTTGAGTGTTTTTTTTCCAAGGGGTAAATGTAATAAGGGAGGGGTTGTTTCTAGAAATCGATTTCCGATAAACACTACCAGAAAACAAAATCTGAAACGTGATTTAGTTAGAATTACGGAAAGAAAAATTCAGAATTATGATATATGTTACCGAAACTCAATTACAGAAGAAGGAGGGTGTTCAAGAAGTGAAAATTATATACTGAAAAGTGTATTCTAGAAGGCATAATTTGTATTACAGAAATCCTATTCTAAAAAACAAATATGACTTTCGGAATATATTTTCCATAATGTAATTTTTCACTTCCGGAATAGTATGGTACAAGTCTAAGGCATTTTTAGACATTTCACTGAGGTGATATGTTCCAAGTCACAACATGGTATGGTCCAGGAAGCATTTGTTTAAAATATTTTGTATTTCGGGCTTCAATAAGCTAAACTTGACATGATGGAGTTGAAATTGAAATAAAGTTTTGGAGTTTTTAATTTAGCCACTTTGAAGTTAAATATAGAATAATAAAACATTGACAAAAAATGGATCGGTTCACTAAAAGTAACAAATAAATTTGAAATTTCCTTCTGATTCATCTATACAATAAATTTGCACCAAAAGCTTAGTATTTCCTCCAGACATAACAGACCTTCTCCGTCCCAAGAAAAGTCTTTGGATGAAATGCCTCAATTAAAACGAACTAAATTCCTTCCACACATGACATTTCTGCAATTTCATTGAGATGGATTCAATAAAACATGATAATCCAGAAGAACAACAAGAATAATAATATTCAATCAATAAATCTGCAATAAAAAGCTTGTCATCACTAATGATGTCTTAAGTCTTCGTCATATACTATCTCTACTGTCATTTAAGATTGTTTTATACATATTAAAATGTCAAAACAATTTTACCAGAATAATTCTTCTCTCACAATCAATGCGTTTGTTTTTTTTTTGTTTGGTGCAAAGATATAATTTACTTTAACATAAATTAGTGACAAAATAACTAATGTTTCATTGAAAATTAAATATATAAATGAATTTTAATGTTTTTTATTAGAACGTTTAGTAGAATACCTTCTTAAGTTATATCACATGTATGGAAAATTTTGATAGCAAGCAGTGCTAAACACATAATGATCTATCTCCCTTTTCAGAAGTAAGAAAGTTTCACGTGCAGGAGTTATTAAAATATGAAAAAAGTGTACTAACAGAAGACACCCTCGATGTGGTTTTTTCTTCTTCTCTTTTTTTTGTGGAGGCTTAATTACCACCTTGATAGCAGCATCAAAAACTGACTTCACGTTCTGCAATTAATTGCATTGACAATAGGGTCATTTGCAGAAGAATTTCAGAAATAACAGTAAGTATTTATCTGCATAAATGGCATACATTATCTTCAGAAGCAAAAAAGGAGACAGAGCTCATGAACTCAAAGCTTAGCTTTATTGTAGATATTTCAATTCCAAAGCTATCATTGGGATCATTTTACTTCTTTCACATATTCTCTTTAGAGAACTAAATTTCCCTAGAGTATAGGTCAGAACAACTAATAGTACGGTCCCATCACATGATTGATTTAACTTTTTCCACATACAACAACTAAGCCTGTCTCACCAGCCACCAGGACTACTCATTCAAGTGGATAATTGCATTATTGATCTTTGACAAGAATCAAATTTTCAACACATTAATACTATGATCAAAGTTATCTAAGGTTTTCCTTAATCCTCCCTATTAACACTTTCTCTCCAGTGCTTAATTTCAACTGAAATTGCAGGAAAGTAGTCTTAATTGATCTCAGTCCTACCCAGACTTAGTTGAGGATTATTTGCGGGGTTGAATTATACCTTAAAGTCCAAATTCTAAAAGTAATGCACTGGTGAACAATGTGCTACGATGCTTCTGAAGTAGAGAGTTGAGTTGAGATCATTTTCTTTAGAACAGAATGCGGAAAATTTGCCTTTATATTGCCTGAGACATCAAGTATTGTACCTAAATGGTAGAATAAAAACATACATACCTGCTGAGTTTTTGAGCTGCACTCGATATAATATGTAGCTCCTGCTAGTTTACGCAATTCCTCACCCTGATAAAACCCAACACTTTCAATAAACACTGTCTATTGAATTCTTTTAGGTGGCTAATAAAGTAAGAAACTGTACTTGCTCAGATGTCACAGCCACCAGGCCAGGATGCTCAGCCAAATAGTGCTTGTCTTCTCGGAGATCTACAAGATTACCATAAATACAGTATTATAAGCAGAAGTAAATAAACTGCATAGCCAACTAATTATCATATCCATGAAAGAAAGGTGTAAAATCTATACAATTGGCAGATTCAATATTTTGCCATTACTTTTGTGTCCACTAGGTTGCCATTGCTGCTAGGATCAATGAGTAATATTACCCACAAATATGGGCTACAAAACTCCGAAAAGGTTCATTTCAGGACAAGCTTAAGTCAGAAATAGCAAAGTTTAAAGGGAAATGAATGACCACATGACTAGCCAAAAGTGTTCTGGAGGAAAGGCGGAGACTGAAGTATGTCCATAACCAAAATTTAAATAATCTGAAGTTACAAATTGAGATAATCAGAATTATCTGTTGACATATTAGATTGTGATTATGTTGGAAAAAATTTTGCACAGTAAAAATTTCCTTCTTAACAAACCTTCTGGTAGTTAACTGCAGGACAATGTTACATGGTGAACATAACACATTTTCAGCCCAAAACCTTTTAAAATATTAACCTTGTGAGTCTTTTTCACCTGTACGTTACTCAAAAAGTTTACTTTTACACAGTGCGATACTTCATCTCATACTTAAACCCCAACAATTCTATAGAAATGAGCTCATATGTTTCAGCACAACAAAAGAACCCTCTAAAGAATCTAATAGCATAGGCCTATAACTATAGTTCTTGAATCAAATATGGTGGCAATGTAGATGGATTCTGGTTGAACAGATAAAATCTTTACAGCATTAAACAAAATGGACATCACAAAAAGGACTAAGAGCAGATGATGAAACAATATTTGATTGAGAGAGATTGCAAGACCAGTTCTTGAGACTTACCCAATTTGGTGCCAACTAGCACCACTGGGATGCCAGGAGCAAAATGCTGCAGTTCAGGAACCCACTGAAATGTGTCTATACAAATTAGAAAATACAAGAGAAACCAACACGACATGTCAAGTATCGGACCAGAACGGCTTGTTCCACCATTCTGATTCAGAATCCGTTATTAATGCAATGAATCTTAAAATCTAAACATATTGTGTCAAAAACTAGTCAAAAATCAATGTAGAAAACTAAACTGATTATTTTTTTTATTTTTTAAATTTAATATAAATTATTTTGACCATAAATAAAACCTCATATTCAATAAAGATTACAAATAGGTATATTATTTTATCAATTATGATCATTTTCATATAAAACATATCATATGCTCATTTGTATTATTTTATCATTTCTTTTTATTGTAAATGTAAATCTGTTATTGTTAATATGTATTAGTATATTCTTATTAAAACTTAAACTTAAGAATTAAGTAAAATTGTTTTAGTATTGATTTATGAATATTTTATTAATACCATTCAACTACAATTTAGTCAAGTTGAAGATGTATCTTTAGCCATTGAATAACCCATCCAGTTTCAAGAAGCAATGTTGAGACTCTAGAATACCTTCTTCAACACATTTTCATAGCTTGCATGACTAACTAGAGAGAAAGCCAGGACAAAGACATCTGCCCCCCTGTAGCTCAAAGGCCTCAGCCTGTTGTAATCCTCTTGCCCTAAGAAGACAGTGCAAGAAAACATAATCTTGGCCATTGAACATCACAAAATTCATGCAGGCTAATAAGAAATTAAATTGCATACACTGTGAGATCAGAAGAGTTACTCTTGTTCATCAATGTGACATTGAATAGTTAAGGGTAACTACTCTCATCTTTCACACTCTTAGCCACTCTATATATAAACGTATATACTAAGAAATTTGACAAGTCTGTGTCAACACACCTGCAGTGTCCCAGAGGCCTAAATTCACAGTTGTGCCTTCAACCACCACATTTGCACTGAAATTATCAAACACTGTTGGAACATAGTCCTGATAATAGCCAAACATCCCCCAAGCAGAGATGCACACCATAGGGGTCAAAAGGCAAAAATTAGACTCCAAAACACAAGGCCGAGAAACTCAGCTGAAACAAGATATTAAGGAACAACCCACATGAAAAAGTTTTGATCTTTCAAAGAGAAATCCCTTCTCCCCCAACCAGAATGCACGAAAATGAGAGACATTGATTTCATGAAATATAGTATGATATCCAGCAAAGAGTTGATACCGTGGGGAATTTGTTGCTTGTATAGCAAATGAGCATGCTAGTTTTACCTACAGCTCCATCCCCAACTGTGACACACTTGATGAACCTTGAAGCTGTTGCAGCCATTGAAGTTGAATTGGTCCCAACACCCGAACCACAAAACAAGAGCAGCAACTTCTCACAAAAGGCGTGTTTTGGTTGAATTTATCTGACAGCTTAAGAGAGAGAAAGAGAGTGAGTGAATGTGTGTGTGTATGGCGGCACTTCACATGATTCTGCTGTCCCTTTCTTTTCTGAAACACCTTGTATCATCTTTTGTTTTTGGTTGCCTTATTTTTCGGCTTTGGGGACATTAAATTTCACAGTTAAAACATGAAGATGACATAATAACGTAACATAAAGATAAATGTGTCAATGTAGCATGTTAAATTCGAATAATGAGTTTGTTACCCACTCTTTCAACACGTGGACAGATTCATTTCAATTCTTTTTATTAGGATGATGAGGCCTGAGGCGGGTGAAGGTAGTTAGGTGCATTTATAAGTTATAGCTAACAACCATGGTGGTCACCATTACCATGTCTGTGCTGGACTCATCATCATCGTGGGGACTAATATCAGTAAGTACTATTAACTTTTTTTATTCATAGTCTCAAATTTTGAGTGAGCTGGGAAAGAGACTGTTCTGTTTCAAACAAAGCACGTGTCTCAAATGTCACGTAACATTTACTGTTACATACTAATGTATTGCTCAAAAGGGGTAGCAGCAGTAATCGTGTCTAAGCATTTTTCGCAGTGTTTTGGTTCATAAAAGCTTGTGAACTCGAAAAAGGCATATTTTTCTTAAGTTTGCTGGCTCTTAACTGTCACAAGGAGTGTCCCAAGTATTTATAGTAAAGTATTTTTGTGTCTTGCTATCTTTAGTAGCTCAATAAACCAATAAAGAAATCCATCCTTCATTTTTTGTTTTTACTTTAAGGTTTTACTGGCTTGCTCTTGCTTGAGGTAAGTTAATGGTAACTATAAGTTATAACATGGGAATATGTGTGTAGTGTTTCATGGTAATTAACAACAAACCTCGTAAAAAACCATTTTAACTATTTCTAAGCTTAAAATAATAACTTAAAAAAATACACTACAAAAATGTTTCTTTCTTTTCATAGTTACCAAGTCTTTAGTAAAAAAAATGATAGAATAGAGCAATTGTCACTATGATTTTTTTTTTATATAGATAAAGATATGCAGTTGGTCTCTTTGAAGAAAAATCTCCTCCCTGACATATATTTCGCTTTTGTAATAGTAGCATGTTATTTTCATCCATGTTGTATGAATAAGAGAATTTGCACAAACAATAAAAGTGAAGTTTAAAGTTAGCGATAAGTTCTATTTTATTATATAAAATCCGTAAAAGGTAAAAGATAAAGAGGTGAATGTTTGTGGAGTGTGGGAAGTGGCTGCATAAAGATTGAGTTAGTAAGATGAGTAGGGGAAAGGGTTGTGCAATTGTGGTGGCTTTATGGTGAGAAAAGATGAGGGGCTACACATTATTACTGACATTAACAGGTTGGTGGGGGTGATTAAGTAAACATTAAGCAACATGAATAATAAAAGGGGATCCCCACAAAAGGATCAAGGAACACGCTATGCACACAATCTTGTTTTTTCCTTTACCCTTTTTTTTTAACTCCAAATACTCTTTGATGCTTATGTTTGAATACTAATAATAATGACCATTCCCAACTGCATTGGTAGCAAGATATAAAATGAAGTAACAGAATAATAGAGAGTGGAGATCGTTTCTTATCATTTAAGTATTTAAAATAAATTGAATGGAATAGATTCTATTTCCACTTCATTCATCAAGTGCTCCTCTTTTCACCTCTAATCTAAAAGTAAGATATGAATGGTCTTTATGTTTTTTTATCTGTCGTAAAAATATCTAAACAGTGAACTAATGATATGCTTTATTTTACTTCATTCAAATTCTTCGCTATTAAATCAAAAAGCCAATGTGTTTTATCAAAAAAACAAGAGTAACGAGAGTGCGAAAGGGATAGTGTGCTTTTTAAAGTCGAAATGAATATTCCATCAGAAAAAATCTTAAAAAAACATTCTATTAGCATGTACTTTCTAATTATGTGAACATTAGAATCAGATCTTATAAACTTGGTTGTAAGAGATGTTAATAATAACTATATATATATATATATAGTGAGAGAGAGAGATTATTTCTTACTTGAATATAAGCATAATTCCATATGATCAAATGAATAAATAATATATTTGTATAAATTTGGAGCCGTTAAGTCATAGCATGTTACTATTACTATTTGTTATCTTTATAGAGATATATAAATAAATAAATAAAAACTAATCCATTATGGATCCATTTTTTAGTGCAGCAAAGCCTTTTGCTTTTTGCACCCCATAATTGCTACCTATACCGCTTTAGTAAAGGGCACACCACATCGCACTGCCATTGTTGCAGTCCACATTGTGGCTTATGCATTGCTGCATTGGATTGTGCATTGTCGTCGTTGCTATTCCATCGATGTTTCCAGAAAAAAAAAAAATGAGTTTGTGTTTTTCTTTTACGTTCTATAATTGCGTTTGGAACTTTCTGAATTGCTTATTCCATATGGCTCCAGAATTGCCCTTTTCAGAATTTGTGTACATAGATAGTATTCATATTGGTTATTCTCTGGAATATGTTTTTGGAGTAAACATTTTAGATACATGTTTTAGAATAGTTATTCCAGAAAGGTAGTGGCATGCTACCAATACAAGGAAGATTTTGAGTAAATCTAAGTGCTCAACTATAACGTACTTTATCTAACCTGACAT
>Ga0209700_108093_pt1 | contig 13933 bp, 3 predicted proteins | sample SiratroredBW_FD_187528 | JGI IMG/M metagenome (GOLD analysis project Ga0209700, IMG submission 187528) | Root nodule microbial communities of legume samples collected from California, USA - Siratro red BW (SPAdes) (version 2) | ecosystem: Host-associated > Plants > Roots > Nodule | place: USA... | reverse complement strand
TTTTTTGGGTTTTTTTTTTTTTTTTTCTTACAGGTAGTTTAGAGTAATTTTAGGCCTGCACTTCATGTTTGTATTTAAATGGTTCCACTTACTAGATTTGGAAATCTTATAATTATCTTAATAAGTTATTTTTTATTTATACAAAAATTAACTATTTTGAAATTAAAGATTATTTTTCACTAAATATGAAATTTAGATAACCCCATTGACGATTTAATGTGTAATTTAATATGTTAATCAGCTCTCTTTAAATAAATTGTTAGATTTGAACTAAATTATCTAATTCAATTGGACTTGCGAATACCAATAGGCTTAGGGTTTAAAGGGGTGCCAATATCATTTACGTTTTATGTTTGGTAAATTTAACCACATGTCTAATTAAATTTGCCCAGTTGCTTCCAGCATCCCATCATTTAATTTCTGCATCCCATCACTGACAGGAATAGAGATAAGGGTCCCACTGGATATAGATGAATGAAAGAGGTTAGTAATTGGATTTGTCGAAGGTGGTGATCGGTTGTTGGAGGTAGAGTAGCAACGTGATCATCTTTGTATGTGGGCTCTCGTTTCATTTGGTTATTTGAGTTTGATTTAAGCTGGACTTTGATGAAGAAGGCTTACTTTGGTTAGGTTTATGTTTAGTGTTGTTAGGGATTGATCTTTGATGGTTTAGGGCGAACGACGTGGGTTTGCAACGATCGAAGGTTCAACTTTGAATTGTAGATACATTGTTTTTCTTTTATATATCGAAAAGATAATTTTAAAAATCTTCCGAAATTGGTTTTTCCAAATAAGATTTCACATAAAAAAAAAAGTTTCAGAATAGTCATTTTAGAACATGTTTTCAGAATGAAATTTCTGAAACATATTTGGAAAATGTATTTCAGAATCTATTTTTCAAAAATAAATTTCAAAATATACTTTTCGGAATACTTCGTATACCCCAAAATTCATAAACGCATAATTGTCATTTTCAAAAATGAATGGGGTGCAAGAAGTAATTGATGGATTGCAGGAAACAATTACCTTAAATTGGACTTAAGAATATCAAATTAGGCTTTAAGGTTTAAAGGGGTTTCAATATCATTTAGGATTGTCTTTAGTAAATTTGCTCACATGTTATATAATTAATTTGGACTTAAGAATATTAATGGGACATTAAGGTTAAAGGGGGTGCCAATATGATGTAGGGGTGTGTTTAGTAAATAAGCCTACTTCTGAATCAACTTGCAAATTTAATTATCTTGCAAAACTTTAAAAAATGTCAATACTGGTGTCCGACAAAAAAAACTAAACTCGTCATATTGTTAAGACTTGAGAAAAGTGTATTGTAGAATTGTTCAAACTTAAAAGTTTAGAAGATTATATTTTGAATTGGTAAACCATGTATGTAATAAAATTTAAACACTCTTTACTAACTGATACAAAATACCAAAACAATTGCACAAGCTTTGGAAATGCAAAAGTAAAGGAAGCTTAAAAGAATTAAAATATCTTGGTCATCATAACATTAACAAAGTCAATTTTTATAGCTGGTATTTAATCTAAAGTTTCCTACCAAAAAGTTCAAGAAATCCAAAGTCATAGTACCACTATTGATTCTTTTTATTTAGACATGGAAACCCAGCTTAGTCCAATCAATTCCTTCTATCGCTTTTTGTGCTTTCATAGGATGCAAGTTGAAAGTAAATGAAACAAATTGACAAAACTGAGGGTGCATACCATACAAGACGGTGTTCGGTTAATATTAATTTGAATGTATACCTGTTTGTTAATTTCATTCTACTTTCACATATGTCCTTCTACTTTCATCAATGTTATAGCAATTGTGTATTTTGTCCGGAAAGGGATATATCCACAATAATACTTATTTAAAGTCTGAGATATGATGTTTTGTTACAATAAGATTCTTCTAAAGAGTTCTGCAGTGTGTGATGTTTATTATTACACAACTTCGATCTAGTCTTTTAGTATTGATATTAGTTACACATTAATATTTATATTGTCCATTAGGTGCTTTTTATTTTTCCTTTCTTATGACCACCTTAATTGTCTTTTATATAATTAGACAAAACAGTCAAATAATAACTAGGTTGTGTTGTCTATTTATTTAGATATAAACAGAATCAGAGGTGCAGTGCATTGCCTACTAAACTTGACAACATAAGTTTTATATGATCAGAAATCGCATTCCAATTGTAATAATAATAGCTAGGATTATAGTAAATGGATCCTTTAATTTCAAGTTGAAAAGTACTTTATGAAGCCAGATGCATGTTCACCGTTACAATATTATGATAATATGTATTTAAGTTCAAATCGAAATTTAAAGTGACTTGGAAAGTAATGTTTACATGTGAAATCATCAATGAAAAATAGATATTAGATATATGTTATGTTTAATTCTTCAAAAAGAGATTGAGATAATGATTCATCGATATAGTTTATGAATTTATTTTAAAGATAATGAACCAAGTAATTTTTCACTCAATTTGTTTTTAAATATTAAATATATATAAAAACAATTATGTATCAAATATTAGAATTTATTTAGAGTCTCCTTGTTGTGCTGAATCGATTTTTAAAAATTTATGTTTTAATATATTGTTGAATTGAGTCAATTCACTCTTCTTTTAAACTCGATCAAAAATCGTTTTAAGTAATTATTCATAATATCATTAAAAGAGTGATACAGTTTAGAAAGATAGAATAAATTATATATCAATATCGTCGACTGTTTATATAAATTTTATTTTAAAGAAAGATATAGTTTTAATTTTCAAAAAACATATTAAATAAAAAGTGATGCATATAATTATACAAATACTTAAATATTATTTTTGAAAGATTTATATTTATTTTTTAAAATATTAAATATGAGATGACGTGTGCAATAGTACAAATATCTAATATTTATCTACAAAAGTTATAATGTCAAAAATTTATTTAATTATTATATATAAAATAACAAATGACTATGGTAGCGTATTTATAAAAAATATATGGCATATAGTAAAAATACTACGTCAAACGAATCACCCATGTTTTACTTTTCATTTTAAAAAGAAAAGCTACGGGGTATATAAAATAAAAGAAATATATAAATAATGAAATTGATGGGCGGATAAAATGAGTTCAGAAAAACGCGGTGTATACATGTAAAACTGTGTTAAAAGCGAAACTGTTCATCATTTACTTCCATGATAGAAAAAGATAAAAGTGTGCCTTTGAAATTAAAAAAACATTTCTTAAATGCAAAAACATACTTTTCGAAAGCTCTAGAATACTACATCACTTACTCACCTTACTACACTGGCAACCATAATGCACCTCCTCTTTTATATAAAACTTTCAAAACAAAATTAAGATTTTGAAAATTTATAGAGTGCAGAAAGCATTTTGATGAGGTTCAGGAAGCAATTGCCTTACAAGGATCATAACCACCACCACCAGATCGTGGCCCAAAAGGTCATTATAATCTCCATTTCGCAAACACAAAACACACAAGCACAGAGAAAACAGACACCTTAGCAACAGAAATTAATGATGACAGAGCATCTATTCTTCTCACTGCCCCAGTAGCATGATAGTTACTACAAGCATCAACCCAGAATTCAAATAACCATATTGCCACTTGGATGAATTCTTCCTGCACTTTCATGCTAGATTTGAAAAATCTATTATACCCTTAATCTAAAATTATAAAAGATAACAATATTCTCCATCCCCTTCATCTTATTTACTGTAAATTTGAATGATTAATTTTTAATTTGAATGATCATTGACGGTGATTTTCTGACGATAAGCTGTTTGAATTTTATAAATAAGATAAATTGTTTTTCGGTTTACATCTTATTCGATTTAGTAAACCGGATCGGAACTTATCCGATTTATATAATTTTAAGCCAAAACGATTACTATGCTACCCTTTGTTTACTGTGGAACAAAATACGCTTGTCACAAAACATGTGTATTTTTTTATTTTTTTTCTCATTTCTATAAAGATAGTTTTAGAATTAAAAATTTTATAGGAAGAAGTCGTCTGCCACCTGAGAGACATACCGAAATCCAAAAAAAGAAATAAAAAGCCCGTAAAGCCCCAAAACTCGAAGGAAATGATCAACACGAATGAACAAAAATTGGGGGAATGATAAAAGGGCAGAAAAAATATTGCATTGAAGAAGGAAGAGCAAAGCGCTTACAATCCTAAAACCCCAACACGCGAATCAAAATCACCACCCTGGTCGGTTATCCGATTCGGGCGTCTACTAAGTTGCGTGAAATGTGAATCTGGTGCTGACCGCACAAGAGCATGAAACTGAATCTCTTTGCTTCATGATTTTTTGCTTCTCTTTTACCCAAGTTCCTCCCTTTTCACTGTTCTTTCATTCTGTTCTCCGCCTTTTGTCTCTTTTTTTCCGTCAGTGTAATGTGTGTGATCATGGGTGAACATGAAGAGCAGTTTTTACAGGAGAGAAAAATTAGAGAAGCGGGAGTGAGGAAGCGGTTGTAGAGCAAGGAAAAAGATTGAGGGGCTCCAAAGAGTAATCATAAGGGTGCAAAAAATAAGTTTAACGGATGCAGAGAGTAAACATGAGGAATGCAGAAAGTAAACGTAAGTGGTGTAGAAGGTAAACATGGGGAGCAAAGAGCAAACCTGGTTTGAGGCCCAAAGGTTGCTGGAAAAAATAAACATAAACAAGGTGTAAGAGTAAACGTAAGGGGTGCAAAAAGTAAACGCTGTTTTATTATATTTTATATTATTTTTTATTCTTATTTATTTTGTTATGTTATTTTTTCGTTTGTTTTTATTTGTTTTTATATTTTATGAATTGGACATAAACTATATTTTTATATATTCTAAAATGAAAAGAAATAAAATCCTAACTTAGTCATTTTAAATTTTTATTAAAAGGAAAATACAATTTTTTTTAGTTTTACAATATTTATTTATTAAAAAATTTATTATTATTTTATATTTTTTCTAAAATTAATTGAAGAGACTTTTTTTAAAAACAAATTTATATATATATATATATATATATATATATATATATATATATATATATATATACTATAAGAAAATAATTTATAAATATTATTATTATTATTATTATTATTATTATTTTCTTTTTAAATATTAATAAATAATATATATATATATTTATTTAAATATTTATAAATATAAGAAAATAATAAATATTCATAAAGAATTTAATTTTAATATATTTTATCGAGAAAATATTACATTATAAATATTTAGATGTTATAAACTTTTTCTTTCACTTTCCACTCTCTTCTCTCTTTAAATTTATCTTTTTAGTCTCACCCAAATCCACTTCTTGAAACAAACATACCCTTATGGATTAAGTTTATATTTTTTTTTTAGTTTCTTTTTATTCGTATTTGATAAAAAATCCATAAAGTCAAACAAGAAGTGTGTGATTCAACTTACCTGAATAGGGTCAAACTCTTACCATTATATGTCAAGCTTTAGTATGTAAATTTGTATAGAGTAGCTTAGGATTTTGTAGGCTGTGTATTGAGCCAAGTATAGTAGAACAATTGAACCTTGTATTTGAGCCAAGTATATTAAGGTTTTGGATTGGTATTTGACTTTTGCGTATATTAGGGTGAAGTTAGGGTTATAGTAGTTTATCTAGGGTTTTAATTTGATTCAAAGGCCAAAGAAAACCTTAGACCATCCAAACTAGGACAAACTGATACATAATACATGTGAAAGTTACACTTTGGGCATGAGAAAACACATGGAAAATGTGAGTGGACATGTGTCACACTTTCCTTTCGTATGCCTTCTTTTTAGGGTTTTGAATTCATTTTGAATTCAAAATTTCCCACCCATTTTCTCCTTCAAGTAAACATCCAAGAGTAGCGTGCTTGGGTTTTTCATTTTTTAACTTGTATGAGTATTGAGATGTTGTCCATCTACTTGTTCTCAAGTTTTCTTTAGGTTAATCACATTCTTAGACCTAACCTAAGTTATTTACTAGTTGAGTTGGTCTAACATTTTACTAGATATTTTCCCTATTTCACTTCCAATCACTGAATTGCTCTTCCTTTACTCTTACTTATACACACTTACTCCAACTCCATTTCAAGAAGAATGTCAAAAGCAATAAAGATAATTATATTTTCAGGATACTTTAAGTTGATTAGTTATTTTTTTAGCTTAATTATCTGTTGCTTCTCATAATAATAATGGGCATGACCTCTTAAGGTGGTCTCTCTAGAATAGTCAAGATAATTTATTTAATAATGTTTTGGCTTACAATGAAGTTGAATAAGCTTCAAAAATCCTAGCCATTATTATTGTTTTTATGACTTGATTGTGATTTACAACTTGTTTTTTCAACTTTTTTTGTGAAGCAAATATTGTATCGTGACATCTCATATAAGATGGAAGGAATGGATTTTTTTTTACTATGTCAGTATATACAAATGAACATGTTTAAAAGATTTGATGTATTTGGATAAATAGTACTTAAAAATACCAATTATTTGTTTTAAAATTGTACTTAAAGATAACCTTTTAACATTAAAATTGAGTTTAGAAGCATACTTTTTTAAAAAAAGTTATACTTACAGCATGATTTTTATTTGTTTAAATATTTATTTTTAAAAGATCATGTCATCATCATAGAGGCTCCTCCTTTTGGAAAATCTTGAAGAATTTCTCATCTAATATCTTAGTTTCTTGTAATATCTATAAACATATTTAGTTAATCTTCATCTTCTTCATCTTCTTCAACTTCTTGACCTTCTTGTCTTTCTTGAGGCTAACAATCCTAAAGATAATGTATCCTCAATTCTCTCAAATGTCTTGAGAGAAAACTCCCATGTATAGAGGCTAGAATTAACCATTACAAACATTATTTAGTCATTCCCTTCACTTGAAGAACTCACTAAGTTCTTGTATGACAATTGAGATATGTTAGTAAAATCATTGTAACATTTTCATCTTCTACCATGATATCTTTGTTCGGACGCTCCATCAGGATAGATTAAGCTCATCAAAATGAGCTTTGAGTAGTGTATCTTTCTTTATAAGCAACCTAAATGACCTTCTCTTCAGTATAAACTTGTTAGAGATTGATAACATTTATTTTTATCATATTTTTTACCCAAATTGTACCATGAAATCAACTCTTTCTAAGGTTGAACCCTGCTTATTTCTTTATATTATTAGGTTTTTGTTAATAATTGATTACTTGAGTATGATAATGATAAGTTACACTAATTTCTCTTATTTTGCTTAAAGTGAACAGAAAACACTAGATTTAGAGAAAAAATATTTAAGTTGTGAAGAAGCATATATAGAAGGCCATGAACGAGGAAAAATATAGAAGACCTATGAAGGAGGTGCATAGAAGAGGAGTTAATAAACACAGTTGTCCCTGGCACCACTAGAGTTGAGCCGAGCACGAGTTGGATTTTAAGCCTCTATAGGAAGAACCGCATATGGGGCAATGCAAATGAGTTGGGCGAACATCATTCAAAATTTATTTATTGAGTGTTTGTGTTAGGGTTTAGACACAAAGAGTCAAAGGAGAAAAATAGCAGTCTTGGATGACACCTTTAGGGTTTCTTGGTGTAATCATCTTCTTCTTACATTGTTCATCTTGTATGTTTCATGTTCTCAAGACTATGAGGAACTAAATTCATTGTTGTTGGGTAAGATATAACCAACCAAACTCTCATATAATCAATATTGTATTTACATATATGTCTTTTCCTTTCAATGTTGGTATTTTAGTTCTGTGCATAATGCCTTTTGTTTTTATTCATGTCTTGACACTTTAATTCTAAAAGTATTGTAAATATCATTAGTAATCAGGATGTAAATTAAAAATACCTAATAAAAACTTTTTCTAAGAATAGAGCATGATTCATTTGTTGTCTTAAACCTTTAGATGACAAAAGCAAGTATTTTCTATATAATTGATCAAGAAATTGGTTGTTGATAAAGAAGCTTAGGCTCATTCACCTAAAGAATTAAGTTCAGAGTATTATTGTGGGTTGACATTAACATTAGTTACGAAAAAATATAACTGTTTTATGCATAAGAGTGAGGTATGGTGAAGTCTAACTCTAGTATATTAATATTATTGATCCTTAAACTTATTTTGCATTCCAAGATTTGATATAAATTTATAAAAATATTTAATTTGTTTTTCATAATTTATTTTCTTACACAAACCACTCAAATTATGAAATTGTTCTTAGGTTTAATTTTATTATAATTGTAATTATTGTTGTATATTGCATGAGTCCCTTGAGAGAGAACAATATATATATTTATTACTAACTACAATTATGATTGATGTACTTATTGTCATAGCGAAAATTGCTAACAAAGATGAACTTAATTATTATGTTCCAGAAGACTTCTCCTTCACAACCTCGTAAATGATCTCATTTGATAATAACATAAAGATCATAAAATATCCTTTTTCCCATCTTCTTCAAAAGTTGTCACTTTATATATGAGGTGCTTGGTGACCATACCCTTGACCCTTGAGCAAAACACTCATCTCCATTTTTCAACCTATTCTTTCTATTAAACTTCTTAATCTTAAATGTGATGTCCATATTTCTTGCAAGAATTTTGATCACAAACATGAATCAAGATCAAAATTGGTTCTATTGAAAATCAAGAAACAACAAAAGAAACAATATGTGAATCACGCCAACAAACAAATAACAAAAATAAAAAGAGTGACAGATACATCAATAAATAAGACATATGTCAAAATTCATATAAAAAATTAATATCACTTTAGAAAAAATCTTGAAAATAAAAACTATATAAATTATAATATTTTATAACTTTCTCATTTATATTTAATCTTAGCTTCAATATCAAACTTAAACTCTTAACCTTAAAATATATTCAAACAATTAATTAGATGATACTTGCCATATCATATCTTATTTTGTTATAAGATGAACCTTAACGGATCTTAAAGCTTTAAAATATAAAATTAAATAACTTTTTACAGAGAATAATTGAATAATTTAATATTAAAGAAATTGTTTAATCTTTCATAATATATTTTTAAATGACGATCAATGGAGGCAATCCATGTAACGGAAAACCGTGTTCGATCCTTATAAAGAGCAAAAACTCGTCAAGCGAGTAAGAGGCATTGCGAGGAAACCCATTACAAAATAAACAATGATATCAAAGTAACTTTAAAATAGAAATTCACCTCCCTTATATTATTAATAAATAATAATAATAATAGTAATAATAATTTAATTTATATTTATATTAAAATCATATGTAGATATAATATTATGTTAATCATTTCAAATATATATTTTATAGCTATTTATTTATTTTATATCAAAATAATATTTTTTAAATTTTTTTTATATTTTTATAAGAAAATTTATAATTTAGTGACAATATAATTTTAATATATAATTAATAATTAAATTATTCAATTTTTTTAGTTATAAAAAATCTTTGTTTTTTATACTTTAAAACTTTAATTTCTTTTGTTTGACTTTTAATTAATATGATATTTTAAAATAAAACAATGCAAGTAAATATTACTTTATTAAAGTATAAAATAAATGAGTGGCATTGATTAAAAAAATAATATAACTGAAGTTAATTTCAATTTAGTAAAATATAAGACGGATGATCAACATTTTTTTTAAAAATAATAAAGGTAAGTATCTATCTAAAAGCTAGATAGAATATAGATTTCATTTTATTAAAAAAATAATAAATAAATAAATAAAATTTCCCCAATAAATAAACTAGAAGAGGGAAATGGTTAAGTTGTTTAAATAAGATAGTGATTTTTGTGCATGGACAATTTTTTTTAACTAATTTTATTTATTATTTTTTTTTTCAAGGTTAGTTTGCTAAAATAATTGAAACAGTTTTAAAATTTAATTATATTTTATTCTATAAAATTTGAAAATGTAATATTCTAATCTTACCAAGAGAACAGTGACAAAGTAGAGTTGTTTGGCTCAACAATTCTTTATGTTTGGATGGTTATTTTCCCTAACAATTACCAGGTCACAATGAAACAAAATATATATATATATGTATATATATATATATATATATATATATATATATATATATATATATGTATGTATATATATATATATATATGTATATTCATGTCACTTGCTAGCTTCATTTTCAGAGTGGGGTAATCCTTTTTGGAAGCACTATCGGCAGCAGATTTTGTAGAAGCACCGTACGTACTGCTTTTGTTCGCTTTTGGAGAAGTCATGTAGTGGAAAACATATAGCTGTATTCATCTTTCATCTTTCAACTTTACACCAACGCTGCATGTATTAATCGATATCTCAGAATGGAATATCATAATATAGTCTCTACATCAAGTTGCCATCATGTTGTGGTCCAAATTAGCTATGGAACTTTGCATAAGATCAAACTAACATAGATACCATAAGCTCAAACGTATTAACAAACCTACACTTCTTCGTTTTGTCCTTTTTGCCTCGCTCCCTCTTTTCATGCACATACTGCTTTGGTAGAGATTGCCCAATTTTGTTGAGTCATTTTCATGCACTATCAAATTGACGTGGTTCCACAAAATACAGAATAGACATGCAATTTGAATTCCTTAGAGGATACTAAAACAACAGGGCCAAAATATGAGGTAGACTTTTTTGTTGGAACTTAACCTTATCACTATCTTATAGATGGAATTTAGCTCTATCTGCACACACACACATCGTTTTATTTGTGGTAGCGTGTGCATACCAGTATTATCCCATCATCGTCTTGAAAAAATATAAAGAAAACCTTGGAACTTAGTTGCGTTCGTATTCTTGCTATCAATTCTGCAAGATCGTGGGACATGCATGGCTCACGGTACACATTTTGCGAAGTGAAAGGGCAGAACTGTCAATCACTTCGAACAGCTGTGAACCAAAATCAAATTGCAAGTTATACTTTATGTTTTTTGTCAGAAGGATGAACCAAGCAAAGCCCCACTATACATAAGAAACAAATCACCCAATTGTGTCTCACACAGTAAGGAACATTCATAATAACGAGTCACGTAAAACTGATATTATAATCTTAACTAGTACTCCAAGATTAATATTTAAGAGCTTTACTTGGAAGGCAATATAAAAGTGTATGAAATTAAGTTGCATATATAGTGTAGAAAATTCTATAACATTATTCTATACCAATCTTTTTCCATGTACTGTAAACAGATATACATAACAGCCTTTCATGCCTAATTAAGTGGAAAAGGATGTTTAATGCATATGCATACATATATATATATATATATAAGGGTACGCATGCATTGACACCGATAGCAGCGTAAGAAATTCTTTGGTGATTCGAAATATGTTGTAGCTGTCAGATTTGAAGGATATATGAATCAAAATTAACCACTAACTACTCGTGAATAGATTTTTGTGTCGTCCAAAGTGATAATGTGATGTTAATAATCGATGGTCGAAGAGAAGATAAGGCCCAAAGAAAGTAGTAAAATTGATTTGATCTCTCAGCAGCGAAGAATTTAAGTGGAATAATATTATTTTATCTCCTCGTGTTAAGAGTAATGATTAACAAAGTCGCTTAAGGCGTGGACCCAATAACACGAAACGGTCGCAATCTATAACAGTTTGAGTAATTAGAGTCGTATGAAAGTTTTTATGTAAAGACACAAAATAAGATTTAGTTGATCAGAGTTTTAATGAACCAAACACAAAACCACAACAGAAACTGCCAAAGATCGCCGTAACACATGACATATCAATCGTTTGTATTTGTAACGCACAGGAATTCAAAGTTTCAAGTAATGATTGTGCATAATCATCGTCGGTAATACGATATGACAAATTGAAACCCACAGCTTTAAAATTGAAAAAAATTTCAACTTTCTCAAAAAGAAATGAGCATGGATTAAATTTGAGCCCTACGTACACACATATATTAGGGTACAGTCCAATTCTTGAAGCTGGCACCGACACGTACATATTATATAGTCTCTTCACAAATAAATGTAGAGATAATATAATTAACGAAGGAACCAAACCCACTTCGAAATTAATCACGCGTGGTGGATTCGTTGGCATGGCAAGATTTTGTTGCACACAATTTTCTCTTTCTCAGGTAGCGTGAGTGACGGCGAGTTCTATTCTATTTGGTTATGTTATGTTATGGGTGTAGTTGTACCCACCAACAGCTACTACAAATTTAAAAGAAAATCAAATTCAAATGTCACTAGACCCTGTTTTGTTGTGGGAACATTGGTCTAAATTTGTGTATGGTCGTATTTGTCTGGTACTTGGTATTTCGACTAGTGAAGAGGACTGCATGGTCCATCAACTGCAATAAAATACCATTAAACTAGATGTTGTGTTGTGCCAACTTATTTTGTCTCTCTTGCTCGTGCTTGATTGACATATATAGTAATAGTCTGTTCTCTTCTCCAGACAAATAAATACGATACTCAGATTTTTTTTATGATATTGGTTCCTTTGTATTAAATGCAAATGCTTGGTAAGATGTCAAAGGGAAATTGAATTGTACGTTGGAGTGTAACTATAAGATTTGCGTATTTCAAAATGGCGAAGAAAATTGTTTGTTGTGGAAGAAGAACGTAACGTTATAATAAGAACGATGGTGGGGTGGTGAATAGTGAAGGAAAATTGAATGGCGATTTGTGGTGTAATTAATACGTATACTTCAGAACTGGCGAAGAAAGTTGGTGTGGAAGAAGGACCCTCAGCTTAAACATGGTATCCATGGACAATCACACTGCAGATTGTAATAATCTGTAAAGCGAACAAAAATGTTGAATATTTGACTTTTGAATTACAAATATATGTCACTGTCATATTGTTTTATAAAATATTCTCCAAATTTAATTAAAATTTATCGTATTTTTCTGACCAATACAAATAGCTGTCAATCATTGATATTATCTTTAATATATATAAAGTTTAATTTTTATATATTGCTAAAACTTTCCACTCTCAACTAATTAAAAATTGAGACAAAATATAACTTTTAAAATAGTTATTATAAGAGTTATAATAAATTTATTTTATGCACTTAATTTATAATGATATATAATATAAGACTCCTTTACATATATAGTATATATATGAATCCATATGTAAGAGTACTCAAGTGCATATATTTGGTGTTCTTGTTATATATGTGTGATTACTCCTGTGCAAATGGCATTGTCTTTTTGTAATTGAAACATGTGGAATAATTGCCATAGAGACTGAAGTTATATGTAGATGGATGTAATTCATCATTTATGGCGTGGACAAAAAAAATCATCATTTATGAAAAAAAAAATGGAAAAATAGTACAAATTTGGGTTAATTGTATTTCCATCTAAAACGAAATGATGACCACCGGTAATTTCATCTTGGGGAATACGAAATAATCACAAATATTGTAATTCTCTTTGGTTCATATAAACTTTCTTTTTCACACAAAAGAAATATGAACTCTTTTTCGGCATTATGTTACGGATTGGAGTGAAGCTACTAGTTTATCATGTAAAATCAATAATTTCAAGAAAATATTTATATTTAAATAATTTCAAAAAATATTTTTTTTTAATTTGGTTATAAAAAATTGTTTCAATTTATTTTTTTTACGATATATTAATTTTAACCTTACAATAAATTCTTACATCTTTTCTAATACAAAATATTTAAATTTATGTTAAGTATTATTATAAACTTTAACATCTTAGTTATACTTGACAACTCAAAAATCAACAATATAATATGAAATCAAATTTTTTCTTTTATATTTGTTTTGATTTTTTAGAATAATTTCTATTTTTTTTACCAGATTCTACTATCTATATATATATATATATATATATATATATATATATATATATATATATATATATATATATATATATAT
>Ga0209700_108091_pt1 | contig 13938 bp, 6 predicted proteins | sample SiratroredBW_FD_187528 | JGI IMG/M metagenome (GOLD analysis project Ga0209700, IMG submission 187528) | Root nodule microbial communities of legume samples collected from California, USA - Siratro red BW (SPAdes) (version 2) | ecosystem: Host-associated > Plants > Roots > Nodule | place: USA... | reverse complement strand
TAAATTATAAAAAAAAAAAAAAGTATCTGTCCAAGAGTGTTTAAATTTGGGAGCGAGATATTAGCTTTGCAGGTTTTTTTTTTTTTTTTTTTTTTTTTTTTTTTTTTGTTTTTTTTTTTTTTTTTTTTTTTTTTTTTTTTTTTTTTTTTTTAAGTTTTCTAGGTGGTATTTTTTATTACAAACTTTTTTAGTTGTTTATTGAAACTACTTTAAAATATTTTATCATAACACAGATTGAAGAGTTCATTTACCACGGTAATTTGTTATTAAAAGTTAACAAATTTAATATTGTTGATATTTATGAAGTTAATTTATAGTTTTCGATATAATGCATTACTTTAAATGTAATAACAATGTGAATGAGACATGGATAAGTTGTGTTAAAAAAATAAACTAATATGGCATTTTACACCTTATCTTTTTATTTAAAATAATTCTGGTACATATAGCAAGTTTTTATTATTAAAAAACTAAGTACAGATTTCTGTAATAATATTTTTATTTGAACATAATATATATTTTATTTTCATCATATTATTATCAGGCACGTGTCAAATATAAGATAAATACCACAATATTATCTAATGTATATAAAATATTTAATATAATTAAAGTTGATCTTACTCTTATGATATTTTGCTCACTTATATTATCATGTAATTACCAACTATCTTTATAGAGGTACCTTTCTTCTATTAATTTTTTTTTTTTTTTTAGGAAACACATACTCCACTAATTAACCAATATTATTATTCTCATTGATATCATTAATAACTGCATTATTGCATTTGCATTTTCATTGTTGCACTCTCCCACAATCTATCCTTGTAACTCTCATAGTGCATAATCATCATTGTACAAGCTCAAACATGTATTTGGTTTAAACATCTATTATGTATATTATTTTAAATATATTTATGTCAAAATTCTCAATTTGATGCATCAAGTAATTTAAATTTTAGAACTGTCGCACATCAGATTTACTTTACACTCAACAAGCTGAAATGAAGATGTGATCAGTGATATATATGTATGTAAATTTAGACGTAAAATTTTATAACTAGAAATTATAAAAAATTATGAAACAAATAGTTGTTTATATATTTTTAATTTTAAACCCTTAGTTTTTCTTTTTCAGCTTTGAATACTTTCTAATCCAATTTTTACCTTGCTTGACTACAAGAAATAATATTATATTCTCTTCATATTATTAAATACATATACATTTAAAATATAAAAAGTAACATTAGGAGATGTTGCAATCAAGTAAAGTTAGCTATTTTGACTAACTATTAATTTAAAGCCTTTAACATCAATTTCAGACTTTTTATCTTTATTAGAAATTAATGACGTGGAAAGCACTATTTTTTTTTTCCAAAGCTTAAAGTGGCAATGTTTATGAAGAAGCGTTGTGTGAGTTGGGTCCTCAAAATTGACTAGTTGAAATTCCCTGTCCAAAACAGTGGTAGCAATATTTGAAATTGTGAACCAGGTCGATTTGGATAAGGACAAAGAAAATAAAGAAGATAGTGTTGATGAAAAAGAAAAGGTGCAAAATTTTCAAACATGCATTTGGTGTTCACAAGAAGAAGAGGGTGGAATGAAAAAGAAGAAAAGGTGGGCACGGATAAATAATCCATTGGTGGAAAAGTATAAGCAAGTTTCCTCTGATATATACATTAATGCAGTTTTTACTCTCATCTTATTCATTATTCCCATATCACAAAACCTTCACACTTGATCAACACTTGGATGAGTTCAATTTCACGTGATCATTGTGGAAATTGAATTTATGATATACCACTTGTTAATGGGAGTCAATTAAATTTTGGTGCATATCAACAGTGTTTTGTTTTTGCCTCTGAGTGCCAATCACTTCCTCATATCATTATCTTATCTCTTCTTCTAAGTCAAGCTACAAGATTATATAAGAGTAAAGGTTTATTTGATGCTCCAAGATATGATTTAATTGAACTATATTAACATTTAAAAAAAAACACACATTTTGCTTTCATTCAGTTACACATTTCTACTAACAAGCTCATTATTTTTTCATAATAGTTATTTTAAAGATTTCTAACTTAGTAATGACGCATTATAATTCCGAAAAATAACCCGTTGAAGCACGGGATATTTTTAAACATAAATTATATATAATAAGATTGTAATAATTAATTAAAATGATGCATAATAGAAACAAATGTGAGTGTAAAATATTAGTGTAATTAGTTTATTATGATCAGATAAAAAAGTATTTTAAGTACATTTTCCTTCACATAAATCAAGTATACAACACACCATCAAGCTCACTCCAATTCAAATGATTTTTTTCACAATGTAGTTCTTAAAAATTTTAATCATTCAACCCATCTAACTTACCTAACATGCTAGTTATTATAAAACTTGTTTTTTCCTTCACATAAATCAAGTATACAACACACCATCAAGCTCACTCCAATTCAAATAATTTTTTTCACAATGTAGTTCTTAAAAATTTTAATCATTCAACCCATCTAACTTACCTAACATGCTAGTTATTATAAAACTTGTTTCTCTTATGTTAAGAAGAAACTACTGCTTGAAAGAGATTATGAATAAAAAAACATTAAGAAAAATATAAATTACCGAACTATGAAAATATTAATTATATAAAGTTAAAAGATTTATTAGAGGGGGACTTTAAGTCTAATTCAATCTTATAAAATTGTCTCACACTGTACAAATTATTGAAAGGTCTCATCTTAAGTTGATGTGGGATCCTTAACACACACACCTCTCACGCCGAGACTCCTTAACTTGAACGTGAAACTTATATATAAGGGTGGTTCGATAACAATCCGATAGCGAGTAGCCCGATAGGCCTAACAACGTCGACTCTGATACTATATCAGAAGTGGACTTTAAGTCTAACTCAACCTAAATTTGCACTTACTTTATAAACTATTAAAAAGTCTCCTATCTAATCAATGTGAAATCTCTAATAAGATTGAACTTAAAACTTCATATTCAAAACTATCTTAAAGATATAAATGAATATTCTTCTAAACTAGATTGCTGATACCAGGCTTCAAAGGATGGAGAAATATAATTAACTCTTCCATTTTCGCAAGCTCAAAAGGATTGGAGAGATATAATTAACTTTTTCATTTTATTTGTGAAAGAAAGAAAAAGGTTAGAGAAGAAAAAAAAAAAAAAAAGAACTCAAAGATGATATAAATTAATTTAGAGGGTTATATTATTAACTTTTATATTTGCAACTATGCCTACACTAAGCTCACAAATTCTTCTTTCCATAAGTTTGGGTCTATATATCATTATAAATATAACTGAAAAGCAAGACCTAATACCTATATTAATTTCACCCACTAGTATGACTAAAAAAACTTAGATGGTCAGATAGTCGGATAACATAAAAAATTCATAAATCTTTTATATATATATATATAAAATTTCAGATAGTCGGATTCTATAGCATGTAGAGGATCTTCCTTCAGTATAAGAAACACAATAAGTTTATACATTAAATTAAATAATATTAGTTTATATAAGTGATGGTAACGTGTAATTGGAATCAAAAGATTCAAAGTAAACTCCTAATAATATTACTAAATAAATGGTCTTAAATTTTTTATAAAACAATATTAGAATTTATATTCATAATTATTAATACTTTAATATTAAAATGTGACATTAAACAATCAATAGTTGTTTTAGTTTTAAATTATATTTTTAGTTCCGATAAAATTAAAGAACTATAACTCTATACTTTATAAAAATTGAAACCAATCGTTTATTTCTTATAGAGGATGTGAAATTTAGCTACAATTTCAGTAAAATATTTTTTTTAAGTTTGTTATATATCAATAGTCTAATTTAATTTTAATATCTTATAATATTAAACCAAGTGATATAATTTTTGGTTTAGTATAAAATAAAAAGATTTTTTTCAAAAAATAAATATCTAAATTAACTCATTTTTAAGTCATTCAAAATATATTTGATAAGTCTTCAAAATTTAGACGAAATCACCCTCGCTTCACACCCTACAATAGTCCATAAAATAATCAGATCTCTTTTCACGTCACATATTCTCCAATAGTAACAAATATAATTTGTTAAAAATAAATAATTAATGTGGGTTGCATGTATGATTAAGAAAATTGTTAGATACATGAATCGACCGTTGACCAAAAGTTAAACAACTCTTGATTATTTGTAATCAACTTTTACAATTATTTAATTTCTTTTCAAGCAACGTTTAAAATTTAACCAAATATTCCACTGGAAAATTCTTTTATGATATTAAAATATTTATCATTGAATAACATGCGCAATCACTGAATATAAAATATTCATTGCAATAAGATAATTTTGCATACATCATGTTGAAGAAAAAATGCAGAATTAAAGTTCAAAGTTCGGCACGTAAGTGCTATAAACATGCAGTAAACAAAAATCCAACAACTCAATTATTATTTTGTTTGTCGATTCTATTATAAACATGCAGTAAACAAAAGTTGCCACAAACCCTAATCTAAACATAATCAAAAGTCAAATGTTTGAAGATCAAAATTCTATACCAAAAACACATCCTTTATATATTCCTTTTGACTTCAGCGAGTCTGCAAACTCGAATCTCTCTGATCTCAATTATGAGAAGTATGAACCTTAAACATGAATGAGAGAGCACAGTTTTCTATACAGAGCTTGAAGCTATATTTTGATGCCAGAGATTTTCAAGTTTTTTTTTTCCTCTCTTAACCATTAATTATAATAAATGATAATTAAAATATAGGGGTCCCTATTTCATGATTAATTATACATGTTGCAGTCAAAAGGAAAAACATGGACAGTTTGTAAAATTTAAACTAGAAAGGTCGTGTTTGCAGAGTAATTAATTGATCCTAAAAATGAGGGATTAGGGTTTCAGTCCCCAACTTTGAGTTGATGTTTATAATAAAATAAAGATTAATTAAATCATTGTTTCCCTTCAATTAAATTAAAATAGTTTTCACTTTCTCAACGTAATAATTTATTTTTATGGTAAAACTTTAGTTATAATGACTCTTCAAAAATTACTTTCAAAAGCACATTTTTTACATTTTGGAAATTATTTTACAAAATACTATTGATTTTCATGTTTTGAAAATTATTCTAAAAATGCTAAGAAAACAAAAGTAGACATGAAAGTATATTCCAAAATTAAAAAGGAAAAAATATTTAAAAAACATTTTTCATGATTTTTTTGCAATATAAAATGTACTTTCTATTATACATTTTTATTTCTTTAACACCAAATATACTTTCAAGATTTTTTTTCCCATTTTTATGTTTAAAAATAAGTTTCCAAGATGTTAAGAAAATAATATACTTTTGGAAAATACTTTTTGAAATGTTAACAATACGAACATGCTCTAAAAACTATATTTTAAAATGTAAATAATGCTTTAGGAACTAATTTCGAAATACTCTTTTAAATTTTGGAACATGGAAATGAAAAAGTACTTTCCATAGTGTCAAGAGTGTGTTCCTAAAATACTCTATAGTACTCTTTTTTTTTTTTTTTATCTCTTTTCACATTCTATAATATATTCTATTTTCTCAACATTATGAAAAGTACTTTTCAGGACATCAAAAAGTAAAAAAAAAAAAAAAAAAAAAAAAGTGGTTTAGAAATTCTTTTCCAAATATAAAGAGAGGATCATAATACTCCTTAAAATAATCCTATATCTTTTTACATTTTAATATGTAATTTCTATAACATTTTTTTTAAAAAAAAAAAAACAAGATGGAGTGAGAGCCCAAAATACAAATCAAGAATCAATAAATGAAGGATACTTCTTCCTGCACCCCTACATTTTCAAAAATATCAAAATATCCTTCTAAAATTTTGTATTTTGGACTGTACACTCAATAGTATTCCAGATTGTATAATTGTATTTTAAATTACACAATTTAGAAAAACCAACTTCTTCAGCATTACATGCCTTTCGGGATCATGAATCCTTTTCCCACCTTCATCGTCTTAATAGAATGAGCAAAATCATTGAAAAGAATCACAGGTCTTTATAACATACAACTGTGGAACTGGTTTTTATTTGAAGATTGAATGTTGTGGTGGAAGGTAGAGAGGATCCACCTCACTCAATTTGGAAAATGGTTTCCATCAATGAAAAAATATCTTTTTTAGAAGAAAACCAAACTTCTATACCATTTATTTTTATATCCACCAATGTTTCTTATTATATTCATTCCTTTTTATGGTGATACAAATTTGTAAACACACTGAAAGAAAGGTTAACGTGAGAGCGTGAACACGGGTTCCTTCAATATTTCACTAAGCAGAAATTGAAAACTGATTTAGACTCTAATCAGGAACTCACGATGCATTACTTCAAGCGGGCAACTATTGAGTGATTAGAGACGTGAGACGATCAAAGGTGACAGGTCAAGAGACAGGGAACAATTTGCTGTTCACCAGAGAGATAAAGGAACTAATCATTTGTCTTGCCAATGCAAAAGAATAGAATCCGTATAATTCCATTAGAGCAGCAATTAATACGGGGTTAAATCTAAATCCAAACAATGGTCGCCCCAAATTAAAATAAAGTTGCAACTTTAGTTGCCTACTGTGTATATTCATTCCTAAAGAAGCTCCTGGCAGGACCTCTAATGCAGATTTTCAGGGTAACTTCTGTGGGGCCACAAGAAATTGCTGTAATTTTAATTTCAATTTTCTGCTTGCTGAAGGAACCGCTAAAAAAAGGGCAACACAAGCAGAACATAAACAATTCATTGTACGTCTGAGTCTGTTGCGGTAGATTTTTCCGTTAATTCAGAAATATGGTTCTCCTGCTGTTTCTTTAGATACCCCTGGGCAGTTGCATTCACGATCTTGACAAAGAAGTTCATAAGCATAAGCCACACAACAGTGTTCCAGATTGAAGCAAAAGAAAAATCCCACTTTTTCCCCTGCAGATGAACATGATGATTTCAAGAACATGAGGTAGCATAAATTAGAACTATAACAAGACATCAACAATACTTCGAGGTCGCAACTCAACATTGAGGAATTTAACGGTCAAATCAAAGTACAAGCATTGATAAAAAAAAAAAGAAGTCATATTGCAGTTAATAGGTACCTGCTTATTTGGGGAAGCTGGGTTGGGTGCTTTCAAATACTTATCTTTCATTGCATGGAGACTAGCAGTCACTTTAGGCAAGACGGATGCAAAACCAGGTATGTGACTGAGAACCCAGATAAATTCATTTTCAATCCAGTTAAGAAGTTGATTGTTGCAAACTGAGATAATGAATAGCGTCTGCAAAAAAAAAATAAACAAAGATCAATCAAAATTTGCAGATGTACAAGGCTAAATATGTCTGAACGATTGTTTTTATTGAAGTGTAAAAAATTGTTCACTTATTCTGGTACTCCAAATTGACAGGTACTATCAATCTGGTTCTCTAACAATACATACATTGATGTTAAAATTTGACAACAAATTGCTTCTATTAGAGGAGTAGTCTGAGATAAAACATGGCATTGAAGTACCATTTCTATGTATTTATTTGGAAAATCAAAATGACGACACTTTTCTTTAGGAGAACTGAAATCTTTTCTCTTTATTCAACTATAAATCTACCCTCCTATTGTTTACCCATCTGCTAATGTGCTGGGTAACAAAAAAGGCAGATAATGGTCATAAATCATTAGAAAATTCACCACGTAGGTCAATAGTAGTCACAAAATCAAATAAAATAGTGTTTGTATTATTTATTTAATAAATATTAACATTTATGGGAAAGACCAACTAGCAAGTTTGCTGAACAAGTGTGTGTATGTGTGTGTGTATATATATAAAAATTCAGGCTTCCCACAACCACAAACCATTCCCTTGTCTACAATACCATAAAATTACCTAAGAAAAGGTTAAATTAATGTGAGGGAACAAGAGAAGTCCAAAAACATACAAACCTGTATGTGAGTTTTAATAATTGCCTTTCCAATCAAGGTGGCAAGAAAAAATTCCCAAAATGGAATGCCAAATTGTCCACACATGATGCCAGCCAGGTCAAATAAAGGATTTGGGACCTGAAATAAAATCTCAATAAATAGCTATTTACAAGCTGATAAAGTATATATAAGAAATGCTATTTTAGAGAAGGATGCGCCTCAAAATAAACGAATTGCTAGCTGCTAATATGTTATCGAAAACCCATATTTTATATCGAGAGAAGTGGCAGAACTTAAAACATGCACCACAACACCCTGATGCATGATAGGTTGGAATAGTATTCAATAACATTCTATGGCTTATGAAGATGCATAACCCAATTCGCAGTCAGTTACGTTGATGAAACTATTTGTGTATACTGTAGGATCACAATAGGGAAACCTGGATAACAGAACTAATTCAGTAAAGATTTTGACTAACTAGCGCAAGTTGTCCTGCCAAACTTACACCGAAGAATATTCTACTTCATATGCCTAAAATTACAGCCTTTGTAGCCATTTCCGGTACAATGTTTACAAAATTACCATTATGGAAATAACTCAGGAAGTTGACAGATACAAAATCAACATTAATAACATCCTAAACCATATGTCAAGAAATTTTCTGTGAATAAGGAAACATATAAACATTTAAGCAAAGAATAATACTGGAATGAAGCATGACGTCTATACTAACCGAAGCAAGTATTAGAATAGTAACAAAATTCAAATGTTGTGAGTGTGAAAGAAACCAGCACTTGATTCGATTCAAGACTCCTTTATCATCACTATCTAATTCTTCGATTGCATCCACTCTGCTCCCGGACAAGCTTGCTACATGAATAATTTGATTAGAATCATGTAGACACCAATTTGTGAATAAAATAACCAATAAGCACCAAATACTGAAAAATGAATTAATTAATAGCCAGCAAAAGATGGACACTGGAAATTAAGGTAAATAAAAAAAGGATGGACATCAGAATGGCCAAATGCATGATATCATCGCTCCAACCACAAGCATGGCCAAATGTTTCAATGTGTTCCATCTATTGGTTATTCCCATTTTGCCTAATTTTCTTTATAATTTGTTTAAGGAGCCAAACTTTATATTTCTATGAGCTTTGAATGTAAAGTTGACCCTAATTAGCAATTATACACTTGCACTATGTAGATATGAAAAAGAAAATTCAAATGCCGGGATTGACTTTTGCTTTGGAAAAATATCAATAATATTCAAATAACAGTCAATCAGTTTTTTATTTCCAAGAGACTATGCATAAATTTTCTTTTTCTTTTCTACCTATAGAGGATTAACAAAATAACAGAAGTTCCAGCGCTTCACATTCCATTACTCAGACAAGTAAAACCACAGGCCAGATGCAAATAGTAAATACTACACAGAATAATATCACGTGCAAGCATTTTTCTCAATAGTATAGGATTAAGATCAGACTATTCAATCAAATTAACAATGACTTCATTAGAGTAAGGGAACAACAGTGATAAAGCCGTACACATTGTACCTGCCCTGGATATAAAATAAGGAGGAAGCTCCCCTATAGCTGTTCCGATACCCCATAAAATAGCCTCCAGCTGAACTTGAGGCAAAATGCTGATAAGAGGAACATGTGAACCATAGTCTGACTGGAATAATGGCGGCCCAAACTCAGAACAGTCTTTATCAAGCCAAGAAGGACCTCGTTTTAATTGTATTGTGTCATACGGAGCACTTTTTAGATCAACTCGGCCACATTGCACTGCTTTTATTGTGAAGAATGCTATGTGTGGACCCAAATATAGGACAAATGTGTGCAAACCAGATCCTGAACCAAATAAAAGGATAAAGAACAATTTACCAATAATATATAGATATATAATAAGGAAAATGCAAAGTCATGGACTACATGGCCCCTGATCAAGATGATGGCAAAAGAATCTTAATCCTTATATTATGAGCGTAAAATCTACATATTGCAAGCAATTGCTTTTCTTTAAGTTCAAATCAACAAGATGTACAAGACAGACCACGTTAACCTAGTAAGTAGTAAACCCTGTATTACACAATCAGGAATCGTATCTGACTATTGGATCAGTTAATTTGCTTACCAAGACCAATTGAAGAAGCAACCCCAAGAGCTACCCACCACAGTCCAAAGCGAAAATATTCAAGAAGCTCCTCAAGATGCTGGACAAAAGAACAAGCATTTGTGAAGTCCAATATCTAAACAAAAATGAACAGAGAACTACCTAAAAACTGAATGTCTACTTCACATGTGTGTATTATATGGCTGAAACTAAAAGAAAAAATTATCCTTCCCAAAAGAAGTTTGACTCAAATTACCATACTCTTCACCCAATACTATCAAATAACAATGTGAAAACTTAAGGTTTCTGTTTTAACTGAATATTTCAGAGAGCTTGGAGTTATAGATATATGCTACCAAGGTAAGTATATTACACATAGTAGCCAGAAATAATCATAAACGGAGAGTTCTTTGATCCAGAACTATCAGTACATGTTACAGACTAAACAAAAATACCTTCTCTTGGAGTCCACCGAGGGTCGTAAGCACTATGCCAAAAATCCCAACCGCAACACTGAAAAGCATAACCCACCCACCTTTTGCCAATAGATATAGTATTGTTTTCTTGATACATTGAATGAGAGCTAATGTGAAGAATTTCAATGTTTTGAAGGGTTGTGAGGTTAGTGTCAAATTTTCTAGCTCCAGTTGGTGCTTCTCACGGAGCTCTGCAAAATAAAGACTTTTAAATCAGCATATGTTATATGATAAAAACTCATTATAATTTTTTGTTCGGTGAATTTAAAACATAAGAGCATGTCAGGTTTGCGAAATATGGACCAAAAACCCAGATTAATCAAATAGACCAATGAATTGCATCAATACACCTTTTCACACCTAGAAAACAGACAATCTATCACACATAAACGGTTCCCCAAACACCAATTTGTATAGATTCTAGAGCAGTAAGTGGGTCAATCCAATTCTCTACTGATCAAAAGACAAACACTTGATGAATCATCTCTCATCCACTCACTTTCCCGTTAGCATATTCAAATTAACAGGAAACTGAGACACTAAACTAAATAACTGGAAACTTACCCATATTTTTCACCATACACGATCACAAATAAATCCACAGATCCAAAACCCAAGGCCAGGGAATTCATACCCACACATATATACATCGAAAAAAAAGGGAGGGAAACGACTATACTAATCTAAATCCGATACAGTAGTAAAGGGTATACAAGAAGAAACAATTAAACACAGAAAATGAAAAGTAAGAAAAAACAAAAACTTGCCGGAGATAGACAAATCAGGGCGCCCGGAAGAAGAAGAGACTATATTTCCAGAGCCCATTATTGCTCACATGCTAAGGGGGAATATTTGCTGTTGTTTTGAACACCCTTCTCTATATATGCTCTAATTTTGCAACACCACAATTGGAATCAGCGCTCTGATTGAGAGAAGATCACGAAATTAAAGTTAAAACGAAAATTTTGGATTGGGTTGCTGTGGAATCTGCAGATCTAGAAAATTAAAATGAGAGTGGTGGTTTGCGTGAAGATTGGGTAGCCCTAGTTTAGTTTGTTACGCACACTCTCATCGACTTCATCTTAGACCCACCCAAATATATTGCATCTTTCCCTACTGATTTATCATCAGAGTAATATACCATAGGATTATGCTCTATAAGAAGAAAAAAAAAATAAATATATATATTTATATATTTAAATTCTGAGTCAAATTCATAAAACAGTAAATAGTTCTCAGAGTATAAACTGTTATATTGTGATTACATTTAATACAAGAAGGAAATGGTCAAATCTAAAATTTATGATTATTAAAAATAATTAATTTTTGTTTGATTAAGTTATCAAGAATGATGTGATATTTTGTATCGGTTAGAATATTGTATTAAGTAAAGCAATAAATGTAATACGACATTTTTATAGAATTAAAATTTTCTTTCTAAGTTGGAAATTAGATTCTCACTTTTCTTAAAAACAATTTTGTATGAAATATACATATTTTTTTTTCATACAACTAAATTTATAATAATTATATTAAAAATATAAATTATATTGTTATAAAATCTGTAATATAATTTTTTTTACATATTATTTATGATAATTAATATGTATTGTGATATGTTGTTTTCTTTTTAATTATTGAAATTTTATTTTAAATATTTAAATATAAGTAAAAAGAAGAAAGATATTGAAAATGATAGATTGAAATATATACCTAAATCATTTAATTAATATTAGAAATGCATCATTCTTACATAGTAAGAGAGGGAAGTGTGGGGCGGAGCTTCTAATATTCAATTATAATGTGTTAAACCATTTAGTTTATATCAAAAATGACAAAAAACACACCATATGCTTATTTGGAGAATATTTGAAATAATTTTTGAAATTTTATCATAACTTTATATGCATGTGTGTGTTGGGAGATTGAAATTAGAAATTCATAAAAAAAAATACTCAAATGAAAATAATTGGATAGATAGTGGATGTCTAGAAACATGTTTGTATGGATATATATTTTTTTATTTTTAATTATATAAAAACGTGTGAGTGGAAAATAAAAAAACGTAAGATGAAAAAATAAACCTGAATTATACAATCATACATAATTATTTTTTGAAATTAAAAATTATTTAATGGTTAAAACATTACATGGTTTTACCATTGTATTTTGATCTAATAATCATAATTTGTTTATCTATTTCATATAAAAAAAATTCATTTGATATATTATGTAGAGAGAAGGAGATAGAGTAGTTTATAGGAACAAAATAATTAATATTGAATACTTTTATTATTATATATTTGAATTTCAATTTAGTTGATCGAAAAATATCTGTGTGGAAGTGGAACCTTTATTCCAAGGAATATATTCCAGCTTTAAGAATCTTTTTCGTATAGCCAAACTTTTTGTGCAGAGATGGATCACTTTCCATACGCAGTTTTTGCAGCACAACTATTTAGGAGTAATGATTTAATTTAAGGGCAAAAAACTATGACATTAAGTATATTTCCAATAGGTGCTTTCGTGATCCTAACGTCAACCAGATTATACTTCAATGAAGAGAGAGAGTTTATTAGATTACCATCAACAGTTAGAAGAACTGGCTTGCAAGCAAGGGTATTGACAAAAAGAGCATAATTCTGATATCAAGTTTGTAGATAAACCTGCATATAAAAATATTTTAATCGATATGGACTTACTAGTTTGTTAAATATTTTAAAAATGAATCAGTGAATCTCAAATTAAAATAATTATTTACAAAAATTTTATTTTTAGAGTTTCATATATCTTAAAAAACATAATACATGAAAATTGGTACTCCGTGGCTTTTTTCATATGTTAACGTTGTCTTCTTTTATCAACTCTAACGTATAATACAATATATATTAAAAGATTAAAATGTTAATATATGGTTATCTTTGTAATTAAGTTTTTTTTATGACTTGGTGAGTTAATTTAAAAGGGACTCATTACAGAATTTATCTTTTGTGTAGTTCAATTTGAACATATGGTACATTATATTGATCCATAGGTTTAGACCAGTTTTTGCGACTCAACATAACTAAATTCTTGTGGATCATTAATTATTGTATAAATGTTATGTAATGATGTAATATATTAACATAATTTTGGAGGTTTGTGAATACTAGTAGTTGTGACTATTGAAAAAAAAAGGAAGGTTTTGTACAAATGAGGTGTATTTACACAAGTTAATTTGTCAGAATAAAGAATGATTTACGCGTTTTGTAACAACCTAGAAAATCTGTCATTTGAGTGAAATGGTAGAAGTGGAATGAGCACTTGATTATTATATTATTAAACTAAAAACGCGTATTTATAGAAAAAGTAAGTAGTCAAGTCTCATTTCAACTCAAG
>Ga0209700_108089_pt1 | contig 13940 bp, 6 predicted proteins | sample SiratroredBW_FD_187528 | JGI IMG/M metagenome (GOLD analysis project Ga0209700, IMG submission 187528) | Root nodule microbial communities of legume samples collected from California, USA - Siratro red BW (SPAdes) (version 2) | ecosystem: Host-associated > Plants > Roots > Nodule | place: USA... | reverse complement strand
ATATTATTACTAGATATTATTAATATTATTTATATTTAAATAAAATTGCTTTTATTATTAATAATATTATTAACAAAATATTATTGTTGTTATTATTAATTTTATTATTAGTAATATTATCATTATTGTTATTATTATTAATATTATAAATATTATTAATAATGTTAATATTAGTGTTATTATTAATTATAAAAATTATAATTACAATAATAATAATAATAATAATAATAACAATAATTATAATAAGAATGCTAATAATCATATTATGACAATAATGTTGCTTTGGTTTAGTGGTTGGTTCAGTTCTGTTGGTGTATGTAACAATATTCGTTACATACAAAATAAATCCGTATGTAATATTCTGTAGGTAAATTACATACGGAATAAATCCGTATGTAATATTCTGTAGGTAAATTACATACGGAATAAATCCGTATGTAAATTACCCACGAGCATATTACATACGGATTTTCATCTGTATGTAAATCCATATGTAAAATGATTACATACTATATGTAATTTCAATTTTTTTTGTAGTGTGTAGATCAAAATCTTAAATTACTTTTATTAGATATTAAACTTATTCTAATGCATAATTATATGATTCAATTGTAGATCAAAATCTTAAATTGAGTGAAATGTTAATCTCTAATAAGATAAACTTAATACGAATTTTTTAAAAGATGTTGATAAATTTATATATTTATTTAATACTTAAAACGATATGTTAATCTACAATTAAAGGAAATAAATTAAGGGTAACTTGTGATTTTATTTATAACTACTTATATTTGATTTGTTTGAAATAGATTAAGAGTGAATTGTGATTTTGTTTATAGCCAGTACATTTTATTTGTTTGAAATAGATTAAGTATCACTTGTAATTTTTTTTACAATCTCATACATTTAATTTGTTTGAGATTCTTTCGCATATAATTATAAAAAGTTGAACAGAAAAGGAATTAGTATATATATATATATATATATATATATATATATATATATATAAATTATGTCTTTAAAAATTGTTTTAAATATAAAAGATTTAGTCGAAAACTTTTAACGACTTTTATCAAAATCATGATTAAAGATAAATAACACAAACCTATAATGTTATTAGAAGAATATACTAACAACTATAGAATTTGCTCACGCAGAATTTTCCACTAATATAGCAAGATAATTAACAAAACATTCTTTTCAACATAATTCTTTTCTGTGATTAAATTTATTATTAGAAATAGTCATAGTCTTCTATTAATAACTTTGTTTTTGCAAGGCCTTAGTTCGATTGGATCTAAAATTGAAGTCGTTAAAAGAGTATTTTTGAACAAGCAAAATATTTACACTAACTTATTTTCGTATTAGTCTGTTAGAATAATACATTTTTGAGACATGACAATTATTATCAATTAACGTTCATGTTTATCATTTCTACTTTTTTAGTCCTTTATGTTAGTTTCGTGTTATTTATGCTTTTGCATTGTATCACAGCTTGCCACGTGTCAAGTAATAAAATTATGTTCCTCGTGCTACAATAGACACGTTGATTAATGCACATGGACAAAGATTGTTGATAAAAATAAAGAAGAAAAAATATGAAGAATAAAAAATGTAACTCGTGATCCATGAGAGAGATGAAACTAAGAGAATCATATTATTAAATTATTATTATTATTATTATTGTAAACTATAAATACACACACTATGTAATAACTTTTGTTCATAGCTCACGATTCCTCACTCTTTTACTTCACTCATTTTCAACCAGACTTCCATTTTTGATTGTTTTGCTATTGTGGCTGAGGAGCTTCTGTAAGTTAACCATTTCCCACTTTTCAATTCACTGAAACTAGTTGTTGAAGATTTTGATCTTTTTGTGTTCGATTATGCCTTTGTTTCGTATGTTAATGAAAGATTCTAGTTGTTCTCTGTTTCAATGTTCATTCTGGTCTCTGGTATTTGGTGATCAATAATGGTTGGTTCTGGTTGTTGATTGAAGATATTGTTGTACGAATTACCTATTATTACACAATAATATTTCACTAAAAGAAATCACATCTTGTAATATATATCAACTTTTGATTTCTTATATTCTTTAATGTTTATGTATCATAAAAATTAATTGAAACCAAGTTTGTTTATTTTAATCAAATTAAAATAGTTTTAATTTTGTCAATGTTATCACTTTTCTTTTGGTAAGTTTCAATTGGAAATGTCTTTTTAAAACATACTTTCAAAATGTTTTGACATTCTGAAAACTTTATCTTAAAAATCATTTTTAAAAGTATTTTAGGAGACGCTGTTAATTTTGTTAGATTTATCTATATAATACTTATAGTAATTGTTTAATTTTGTTAGAAAAATATTAGACTAACAGTTATATCGATCTACCTCTGTGACTAAAACTATGTTGAGGTTTTAACTAATGATCAAAGTTTATTAATTATGTTTTAATTAAAATGTTCAAGTTGTATAATGGTGGTTAAATGAATTTTACATGATCAATCAAATATAGATTATTATATATGATACTACTTCTACTTACATAATAATTACTTTATAAATCATATGTAGTCTAATTCCTAATCAAGTTGAAGTAAATATATTTTTAAAACTGTTAGGGACACTGTCTAATATGTTCTCTCTCACACTCTCAGTATTTGTTATTAAACTATAAATTTTAATTGGTATAATGTCTGCTATGATAACTTTTTCTTCTGACTTAGATCATCAAAACTTGTGAATTCTAATAATTTTTATCAGATAAGAAAGTGTTGTAAGCATTTCTGATAAACTAAAGTAAACTCTGTAGTGTTGTTCTGCTACATGTATTTGACCAAAACTTGTGACAGATATATATCTGACTAGAAGTTATGCAGATATGGCTAAGACCTACAAGCCAAAGAACATTCTGATCACTGGAGCAGCAGGGTTCATTGCATCCCATGTCTGCAACAGGATAGTCCGGAACTACCCTGACTACAAAATTGTGGTGCTAGACAAGCTTGATTACTGTTCAAATTTGAAGAACCTGATGCCCTCACGTTCATCTCCAAATTTCAAGTTCATCAAGGGAGACATTGCTAGTGCTGACTTGGTCAACTACATTCTCCTCACTGAGTCTATTGACACCATCATGCACTTTGCAGCACAAACCCATGTGGACAACTCCTTTGGAAACAGTTTTGAGTTCACCCAGAACAACATCTATGGCACACATGTGTTGCTGGAGGCTTGCAAAGTCTCTGGGGGCCAAGTGAAGAGGTTCATCCATGTAAGCACTGATGAGGTTTATGGGGAGACAGATGAGGATGCAGTGGTGGGAAACCATGAGGCTTCTCAGTTGTTACCTACCAATCCTTATTCTGCCACAAAAGCTGGTGCTGAAATGCTTGTCATGGCATATGGTAGGTCATATGGCTTGCCTGTGATAACCACAAGAGGGAACAATGTTTATGGGCCTAATCAGTTTCCTGAGAAGTTGATTCCAAAGTTCTTGCTCCTGGCTATGAAAGGAAGGATTCTTCCAATTCATGGGGATGGTTCCAATGTTAGGAGTTATCTCTATTGTGAAGATGTGGCTGAGGCATTTGAGATCATTCTCCATAAGGGTGAGGTAGGGCATGTTTATAACATAGGGACAAAGAAAGAGAGGAGGGTGATTGATGTGGCAAGGGACATATGCAGGCTTTTCAATTTGGATCCTGACACACATGTCAAGTTTGTGGAGAATAGGCCTTTCAATGATCAAAGGTACTTCTTGGATGATGAGAAGCTGAAGAACTTGGGGTGGTCTGAGAGCACTACTTGGGAAGAGGGGCTAAGGAAAACCTTGAGTTGGTATGTCAAGAATCCTGATTGGTGGGGTGATGTTTCTGGTGCTTTGCTTCCTCATCCAAGAATGCTCACTATGCCAGGAGTTGAGAAGTACTATGATGCCACAGACAAAAATGCTTCTTCCAATGCTGATGCAAACCATGCCAACGAGAACAAAATGGTGGTTCCAACTATAAGAAGCAATGTGTCACCACAAAAGCAATCTTTGAAGTTCTTGATATATGGTGGTGCAGGGTGGATTGGAGGGCTTGTAGGAAACTTTTGTGAGAAGCAAGGGATACCCTTTGAATATGGCAAAGCACGCTTAGATGATGCATCACAAATCTTGGTTGAGATAAGGACAAGTAAACCAACTCATGTTTTCAATGCTTCTGGGGTGACAGGATCATTGAATGTGAAATGGTTTGAAGATCATAAGACAGAAGCCATACGAGCAATTGTTGTTAGTGTGTTAACGTTGGCAAATGTTTGCAAAGAGCATGGTCTCCCCATGATCAATTATGCCTATGGTGGTAATTTGGAAGACACAAAAAATTCCACTGATTCTTTCTATTTTAGAACACAAACCAAGGTATGTTAAAAAACAAAAATCTTGCATTTTGCTATATAAGTTTAATTTCTATGCATTTGTTAATATGAAAAGAATTTACACTAACAACCAATGATCACTAACTTTGTTTTGGTCACTATGATTTTAGGTTGAAGAGTTACTAAAGGAATATGAAAATGTGTGCACCCTAAGAATCCAATTGCCAGTGTCATCTGATCTCAGCAGCCCACATAACTTCATCACTAAGATAACAAGGTCTGATAAAGTGGCCAACATTCCAAACAGCATCAGTGTTTTGGATGAACTTGTACCAATTTCAATTGAGATGGCCAAAAGGAATTGCAGGGGTATTTGGAACTTCACAAACCCTGGTACTGTGACCTGCAATGAGATTCTTGAGATGTACAAGGATTACATTGATCCTAGTTTTAAATGGGTTAATTTTACACTTGAACAGCAGGTTCAATTCCCTTCTCCAAGTACTAATGAAATGGATGCATCACAACTGCAGAAGGAATTTCCTGACCTATTGCCTGTTAGGGACTCATTGCTCAAATATGTCTTTGAGCCAAAAAACAAATGATTGAGTTATTGAGTGGCATAATTCACTATAAATAAATGTATACATATCTATCTATTTTTTATTTTTTTTTACTCTTCTTGCTACAATGGTATGGATTAGCCTGGAATAATTATCATACTATTGAATTTCTCATTTCTTTTTACTTTTTTTTTTCCAATTTGTATTTGTTTTAGATTTTGTAGATGATTGGGTTTTGCTGTTTCTGAGTCCTATTCTACAACAGAACTATTTTGGTATAAATAAAATGTTGTTGGCAATTACTTCCTGTAACCTATCAATTCCAACGTGCACCCCGTCAGTTTCAAATATCATAAATGTCTTTGGTATTTTTATTGTAAATGAAGAGTTTCATAGAAGGAGGTGTTTTCAGAAACTGAATTTTGGAAGAGGTTTTCAAAATATAAAAGTGCAACAGGTATTTTGTATTTTTGGGAGAAGGAATAACTTCCAAAATTAATTTTCCGGAATTATATTATTATACGTTCCGGACAAAATGAAAGTTGGCTTCCGTTTACTAGTACTATTAAGGTAAATGATTTGAAGCATGTCCTAATTCAACTAATCTATTTGCTACAAAATCTTAAATCTTAACCTTTCCATAATGTAATATAAAAACTATCAGTCTACTTTTATTATGACTATACTCTTTTTTTCTCCTTCTATATTCATCGACTACGTCATTTATAACGAGTACACTATAACATATTCCTAAATTTAAGAAAAGTCGATCAAGATCTATCAATAATTCTAGATAGCACTCTTTTCATCTTGTTAGTTAGCACCTTAGAAATAATTTTATACACACAACCTACCAAGAATATAGGCATATAATCTCCTAATCTAATTGGATTTTCTTTTTTCAACACCAATATTATAAAGGAGACATTGCACGCTCTAGGGATTTGGACTATAGATTAGAACTTGTTAATAGATTAGAACTTGTTAACAACCTGGGCTGTATTTAATTGTATCCCAATTTTCCTTTATGAATTGAAAATTGTACCCGTCTAGGACACTTTGTTCCTTCACACTACATCACAACCTCTTTTATTTCCATTTCTTCTATATTACTTATTAATTCTATATTTTTCTCTTCTATCAGTTTTAGAAAATCTACTTCCCACCAAATTTATGCTACAAATATTATTGCACTCCTTCTTTCACTTAGGTTGGATCCTCACACCAACTTCCCTCAATATGTAATTCTTTTAACTCATTTTTTATTCTACTCCACTTTATTTTAGCATGAAAGTAGTTGGAGTTTATATTCCTTAATTCTAACCTGTTTTAGTTTAGGATAGACACCTCCTTGACTGCTATTATTATTAAAAAGTAGAGAAATGTATCGTTACTAGTTGTGAGAAATAGCCAATTAATAAGACATGAAAATTTTATCAACAAGAAACTTATTATTAACCATTATTCTAAAAAAAATACCTGGTCACTCTCAGTTTATATTTAAGAGAAAATTCATACTTATAAAATTTCACTTCAGATTATAAGTGAAATTTACAAGAATTTTAAATGATATTTTCAAGATATTTTCTTAGATAAATTAAATGAAAACAAGAGAAAACTAACCACCATTTAAAATCATATTAACCACCATTTTAAATCATATTAACAAAATTAAAATCATATTAACAAAATGAGAACCAATAAACTCGAAGATAAACACATGGTAATTATTCTTTTCCCATCACTTTAAACCATGTCTGAACAAACAAATATCACTTATAAAATGGTGTCAAAACACATCCTCTCAAGGTATATTTGTTATTTCAACGAACTCCACTTTTGCTACAAAACGAATGTTGAAAGCTGCAAGAAAGTGATATGATTTCGGACTCATTATAACTTGCACATAAGAACACAATTTCATGTCATAAAAACACAAAGAGCATATGCTAAGAATAAATTGTTTTAGAGTGTTACAATTTTGAAGAGATTCATGCTAAATTGACTTAAGTATTATCGAATAATTACACATCCTTTATTAGACTAATCATGTGAAACCAGAAGCAAGCTGAAATTGCAAGTCTTGTAATATATGCAAATGTTTGTTCTTAAAACTTAAACTTATTATCTAACGAAGAAACACGTGTAGCTTTTGCAAAGTATTAGTTCACTCAATTTGTCGAGGTAATTAAGTGGGAACCTACTAATTAAGAAAGTATGTAATGATGCAGATTGTGTTCACTAGTAAACTTAAATAGATAATTTGAAATAGACGTTAATTTTTTTCTTCATAAATTGAATTACTATAATAACTCTTAACTATTTAACATTTATTTTCAAATATTCTTTTATAAAATATTTCTAAAGAATATAATTTTACTAGTTTGGTTGACTCTTAGAACAATTTGATGGCCGTAATTTCTTCCTCAAAACTTTTATACATTTTATATGCCTAATAATGTTGTAGTTATAAGTAATGTTATATTAATTACTGCAATTCCAAATTTAATATAACTCAAACAGGAAAACTTCATGTAAAATAATTTAGATGGCGAGCGTTAAATTAAGTTAATATATTCATTATATTAAATTATGCTTGTTTTAATTATTAAGATATTATTGGTGATGCAAAATTTTCATCACTAGAGAAAGAATGTAAGCAAATCAATTTGAATGATTGGTGATGGAAGATTATTATTGATTGAAAAGGAATATTATAAAATTAATATTCAGAAAATGTGTTGAATATAATCTTATGGTATAAAAAAATTATGGGAGTCCGTCAGCAAGATTTACTTTTATCAGAATTATATTGCTTTTATCATAATTATATGGAAACATATTGAACTCAATAAATCAATCCAGACAAAATTAATATAAAATCAAAAATAGAAAAATAAATTAACATATGGAAAAAACTTTTTAATAAAGATAAAAAAAATTTACGTGACGGTAAATATTTTAATAATACCAAAACAAAGGTATAATGAGTCTCACAAAATTAATCACAGAGCATATCAATACAATTTTTCCTAATCCTCAAACGGTCACCAACAATGGCCCAAATATCAACAAATTGAAATTAATGAGGAAGAACTCAAGAATCTCGTCACCAGAAAAATAGATAATGTTCACGAATTTTCTAGAAACAAACTACAGCTCTGATCTCAAATCCGACCGTCCAAAACAACGTAATGTGAGTGATACAACTCCAGTAAAAATTTCAGAGCAATTGTAAAAGATTTAACTGTTGGATTTCTGAAACAATCAAGACTGACGGTAACAGGAACTTTCTGCGGACAGCAGCTCTTCACAAAATTACTAACGGTTCTACATACCTCAAGTAGATAATCCCACCGTCCAAATTGGAGAAATATGAGTGAGGAATATTCAATAAAAATTGCAGATCAATCAGACAAGGTTTCACTGTTGGATCTTTAAAACAGCAAACACAGGTTGCTATAGGAAGTAGTTGCGAACTGTATTTGCCTCTTCTACTCTTTTCTTTAAAGTAGTTGTTCACACACTTCTCCACACACACTAATGCTCTCACAGTTGTACATACTTAAGTTTAGTTTTTTATCTTAATTATAATGATGTAATATATTGGGTCTGTTATTATCATGGACACACCAAAATATAATAAGTTTGAGCCTCGTAACAGAACAAACAAGCCAAAAAAATAAGTTTCGGGAAATTGCTGATATCATCATTGAAAGTATACGAAGAAATATAAACTTTCAAAAAATATAAAGACCTGGAAAATATTAGCTTTGGTTTCCTAGCATGATATTAGTGCTAAATATTTTGAAAACATTGGTTTAACCATATATAGCCAGATTTTCTTCTTATAATATTTTTTTCTTACCACAAAATTTACACTCGAAATTTGATTTAAACAGTTTAAGTTAGATTTCACTTGGCAACATGCTGGTTTCTAAAAAGCCTTTCGATGATTGAAAAATATGTTTTATTAAACAAAGAAATCACTTACTGGTGAGATGTATTAAACTATTTCTAAGGATGGAGATTGTTTTATTTATTGGAAACAAACATAGTAATTAAGAATACAAACCATAAAATATAACACAGTATCAAACTAGATTCCAAACCATATGGATTGGAACATCCATGCATAGTCGACGGCTAAATAAATAAAAAATGCATGAATCGAACCAAAAGACACCTTAATATATATATATATATATATATATATATATATATATATATATATATATATATATATATTTTTATGTATGTGTTTTTGTGGATAAGAAGAAGGAAACAGCTGGTGGCCCTTTACAGCTAATCATGCACAAACTGGATATATGGCATTGGAACCCTTGAGAATAGTGTTTCCATCACCCCAACATAGGAATCAGTCCCACTTGTTCCTCTCTGTGTGCTCACTGACGCAACCATGCAGTAATCTCAGCATCACACAATCTTCTACTCAGCTTCAATTGCCATTTATTATTATCATTATTAGATTTTATGATTTTCCACAATAATATATATATAAAGTATAGTGAAGAATCATGATATAGATATAAGAAGAGTTTGATTCATATTCCTCTTTTCGGAGATTTGCATATTATAAGTTGTGAGGAGTAGGCTAATTTTGTCTTTTGATTGAATTTAGGATATGTGTGTCGCATAAGTTCAATGAAGCATTGAGAATTAAACTAATATTATTAGAAAAAAATTATTTAGAGATTAATTTTTAGCTATTAAATGAAATGATTGTTAATTATGACCAAAACAGTTATTAAATTATTTTTTTTTGTATAAAATTTATATTAGGCATTATTACGAATTCATATGTCTATGACATGAAATATTAAAAGAAAAAAAAGTAATAATTTAATTTAGTGACAAATTAAGTGAACATAATTGGTATTTAACATTAGCTAGAAGGGTTCTAATGACTTATATTATTACAAAGATTTTAATGATCTATATTATTATATTCTAAATTAGTCTCTAACTTAAACCTATAAAGGTGAAATTCATTTATTAATATAATAAAATTAAAAAAAAAAGAGTTATTTATCAAAATATTATAAGAAGAAAATCTCGCTATATATGATTTGTTATTTTTTGTTATTTTTGTAAATATTACAATTTTTTTTTGAAAGAATATTTTTCTCTTAATACATTTTTCTTCATGAACTCTATTAGATATATTTCAAGTATAAAATCATAACTGATTTTTTGTTTAAAAATAAATAAATAAAACCTGAGTTTCAAGTTCCAAAATAGCTAATACTTTATAGATTTGAGATTGAAAAAAAAAACCGATTTCATAAATCAATCATCAATTTTCTTAAATTTCTCAAAAGAAATTTGGTTTGTTCTTCAAGGACTTATTAAAGTTGGTTCCTAATTGAGTTTTCTAGAAACAATAATTAATGAATGAGTGGTTGTTTTTTCTTCCTTTATTCTTAATCATGATATTTCATTACAAACTAAGAGACAATTTTTTTCTGAATAGTATCTGAGTCTCTTGTACTGAGAAATAATTAACATAGGTGACACTAATAAATCATTAAGTTTTATTATAACAAAAAAAGAAAAGGACATACATATATAATCTTATGTATATGCATAATTGATTAATTAGTGTAACGTGCATCTTCACCAAAATTCTAACCATAATCCACCTAACACGTGAGTATTATTTTTCTAATATGTATTCAAAAGTTCAAAGACGTTGTCCTTTAGTCATATGGATCCGTTAAACTTTCTTCTTACGGTTATTTTATAATAAACAAATATAAGAAAATGAGAAAGTGCAAGTTTATACACATAATATTTTGATGAGTGTTATAAAGAATCGTTTTCTACATGTTGAATAATACATTTATCCTAAACAATTTTTTTTTCCTTAGAAGATCAAGTTTTTCTTTTTGTCGTCTAGTAATTGTTTCTAAGAAACAAGAATAACTCTGGATTTTGACCAAAAATAATAAGGACTATTTTGGGTTCTAAGATGAATTGTCATTATTTATTGTGGTGTTTGAGTGATAGAACCCTCAGTGTTGATAAAGAATAGACATGAAGTAGAAATTAAGGAAGGGAAATTAATGTGATACAATATTATAATTGGAAAAGGTAACATATTGTAATGGAAAATATAAAAATAACTAAATAATGTTATTCAATATATGTTTAAGAAATATTCAAAAGCCTATAGAGTACAACAAAGAAAAACTTAGCAAACAATATCTATATAAATAGCTAGTTCTATTTAAGCTATAATGGAATCTTTAATTAGTCTTAGTGTCAATTGTCTGTTGCTGAAATATTTATGCTATTTTTATAATACGTCTTCCAATATATTAATTTTTTAATATATTTTAAAATATCAAAATTAAGGTATTTTGATGACACAATAGAAAGATAACACAAAAATTCAGTAAAGAATCTATTTTTCATAATATAATTTTATCAGTTATGTAAGGACCGATTTTCTTTCAAGTTTAAATATTTAAATAGGTGAAGAATTAGTATTTTAATATTCTAAGTTAAGAACATATATTCTTAAACAAAATCATTTTTCAGTTATATAATAACGAAGTTTCAATTTTAAAATTATTCTCTTTAACTCTTCTATCTTCATAATAGAGAAAAAAAGAGAATTCATAATATTTGCTATTTACGAATCAAAATAATTATGAATATTTTAATAAGAAGTAATTAATGTAAGTAATAATTAAAAATTGGTGTTATAAAAAACCATAAAAAGTTTAAAATAATATCTTGTAATGACAAGAGAGTGTTTAGTAGATTTTTTTTATTGATGTTATGATGTGACTTGATAAATCTTTATCAGGTTATGTGAATTGTTATTATTCCATCTAAGCATATAAATAGGTAGAAAAAGGTTGAGATTGAATTAACTTATTGGCTGGGTGTTAAGCAAATCTTTAAATGGGTCCAATGGCATTCAAATTCCTTTGTCGCTTCTTTGGTACAATAATTGGTGTAAACATTTTTTATAGTTAGTACAACAAAGTTTAACAAAAAAGAGTTATTTATCATCGAAAAGATAAAAACAAAGGAAAAAAAAAGGTAATAATGCATATAGAGACAAACTTAGTGTTGTAAAAAGTATATTTTGTATGAATAATATAATTTTGTGAAAGATAATATATTGAACGAGTAACATGGCAGTTTTTTTTTCTTTTACAACTGAACACTTTGTTCAATGCAAAATATAGATAAAATGCTGATTCAACTTATCATTTGTCTTTTATATTCATGTCTTTTCAAAGTTTTTCTATGAATTTTGGAATGAGCTGTTAAAGTATCTTCATATTGACTACAACTTTTTTAACTAATCAACAGAGTAAATGATTCAACCAACATTCAAAAAGTAACAAAACTCTACATTATCAAAGACTTCCAGAAAATAACTCAAATCAATATCAGCTAAAATAGTCACAGTTAATACTAAATGAAAATAATCTAAATCGATGATAATAAAAAAAAAATTCCTTACCAATATCAGTTAAAAATTCTTTTACAGACTTTAACCCGAAATTAACTTCCACCAACATAAACTGAAAAATATCACTAATTAACATTTTTAAATTATTAAACATTATTCACTATTAGAATATTTTTTATATTTAATGATAAACAAAACATTCTATCTAAACAAAAATAAAATGAAAATTTAATATATTTAAATTTCTTTATACAAACAAAACAAAACTTTTAGAAGACTCAAACAGCTGAAAGGAATTCAATTTTAGTGTATTTAACATCCATGGTCAAGTCAAGTGAAACACAGAACCATGATCAAACATCCAAGTAAGCTTCTATTTTTTTGGCATCATGAATCCAAAATTTCAAACATGCTACAAATTGCATTACATCTGAAAGGATGATTTACAATTTGAGTTGCAATTCGATAGCCTTGCTTTTAGATTATCAATATTTCAAAAATAACATGCACCAAAAATTTTTTCCAAAAATCCTTGCTAAGGGGAACTTATGTGGATTACTTTAGCTTCTCTTCTACAAGTTCAATGCATCGGTACAACACCAACTCAAGTGGATTTAAGGTGCATACAGTTTCAACTGCAAACTCATCATAGTCACTCTTGTTCTCTACAATTATACCTGTCACAAGGGTACGCAGAGGAAGCAGCCATTCATTGTAGACCTTCAGTAAACTGTTCCTTGACAGCACTCCTGTGCAGTTTGTCTTTTCTGTTAACAATGAAATGGTAAAACCTTTCAAATTAGACTCAATTTAGATTAGATAAATACTACCAACACACTCTACTATTAGTTTAAATTTATTGAAATCACAATTTTGAAAGTCTCATTTCATATTTAACAAGTATTACTGATTATTTTAAAATTTTCAATAAATTTTAATCAATAATAGAGAGTATGCTGCTAACACTTCTCATCTAGATAATGTTTCAAAACCACGAAGATGTAACATAATCTCAAACTTTTTCAAGAAAAATTGTAAAATGAAAATTGAAGGTACACATTAATTCTGTTCAGGAACAACTATCCATTCAAGTGGTTCATTAACTCAAAAACTTGTAACTCATTAATCACTGCTTGAATTGAAATAGTATATTTTTTCAATCAAGACTTCTTGTTAGTATTTTTTCCCAATAAGTATAATTAATTGATTCTATATACCTGCAGATTCTATCATCAATACAAATCTGTATAGGTTGAGGGCTGACAACACCTGTGGATCATGATAAACAAGGCCATTACTTAAAACCTTTTCATATCAGTTCATATTCATAACCCAAAAATAAATGACAATTACGGCAAATGCTTCTTCTAGTAGATGCATTTCAAGAAACCCGGATTACACAAAGGTTTAATAAATCATTTGTACCCGCCACCCACACTAACTTTTCATTTTACTTCCTATACTTAAAAACTATGTTTTTTGGCAGTGTAAAACTACTACAAAATGAAGGCACAAGAATTAAAACATAAAACAAATGCTTGTTCATAACGTACGGT
>Ga0209700_108088_pt1 | contig 13941 bp, 5 predicted proteins | sample SiratroredBW_FD_187528 | JGI IMG/M metagenome (GOLD analysis project Ga0209700, IMG submission 187528) | Root nodule microbial communities of legume samples collected from California, USA - Siratro red BW (SPAdes) (version 2) | ecosystem: Host-associated > Plants > Roots > Nodule | place: USA... | reverse complement strand
CTAAATTATAAAAATGGATAGATTTTAAACAAATTATATAATTTGGCAAGTTGTCAAACTTTAAAATAAAGAATTTCAGATAATTTTTTTTTTCATTCAAGGGTACGGACGCACGTTTTGTAATTTTTTTTTTAAAGTTTTTTTTTTTTTTTTGTAAAGTTGTGCTATTATATATGTTTTTATTTGTTTTTTAAATCGTGATTAGTTGGACTTTTGATGTTTTTTCTAATTTTTTTGTTGAAGTCTGTGAACAAGTTTTATGACTTTTTTCGTTTCTTTTTGAAATCGTGATTGTTAATATGTTTTTAATTTTTTAGTTTTTTTTAATGTATAACTATTTATTTATATAATAATTGAATGTATTTTGAATAATTTAAATATTAATATAATAGGATATATTTAAATGGTTTTTTTTAAAATAGATAAATATTTAGTTAATTTAATTAATTAATAAAAATAAATATATTAATTGAATATAATTTTGAAAATTTTAAATCAATATCATTAAATATATATCACCACAAAAATAAGACAACAAACTAAAATGAGAGAGGACATAAATATTTAAGGAATTATCTATTATTATAATTTTTCTAATTGTAAACTTCGTTTCGATAAAAGAACACTTTTTTCGATTATTTTCAACAAATGATTTCATTATTAAATATTAGGTTCTTATTGTTACGGCTTTTAAAATAATCCAAAAACATATTAAGGAAGGTTACAATTGGGGAATTGTTTAGGTTATTGTTGTTATGACTTCCAAAATAACCAAAAAGATGTTCTTGTTATCATGTCACAATCTGAAAAATTGTTTGTATAAACAATGGTAAATAATTCCTTAAATAATTATATTCTCTCTCATTTTTTTTTTATTTTAATAGTAATATATTTTAGTAGCATTGTTTTAAAAATTCTAAAATTACATTTAATCAACATAAATAATTTAATTAGTTCATTAAATTAATTAAATATTTAAATATTTTTATAAAAAAACTCATTTAAATATATTTGACTACAGTATTATTTTAAATCCAAAATACATTCAAATATTGTATAAATAAAGAATTAATTACATGATCTAAATTTATAAAAATTTAAAATATGAAAAAATTAAATAAACAACGACACAATAAAAACCAAGCTAAAATTATAAAAAAATGCTGATCAGAAAATTTTTCCAAAACATCCAACCAAGCACGATTTAAAAAAAAAAAAAAAAAAATTGCTTGACCATAATTTTACAAAAATAAAAATTGAACAAAAAAAAAATCACAATATGCTTTCATACACTGACTTTGAATAAAAAAGGATATTATCTGAACTTATGCTTTCATACTTTCATACATTGACTTTGAATAAAAAAAAAATATTATCTAAACTAAAGTGCAATATGTTTTCTTTATTTTAAAATCATACTTACAATACAATAACAATTAGTAATTTATTTCAGGAAGAATTTGCTTCAGCTGTGTAAAATAGTCTTGGAACTGTTCTCACTCACAACCTTCACAACTTTGCACTCAGGAACACCCAATAATTAACTCCACCCCATTATGCAACAATCTTGTAAAACAGTCCACTCCTTATTCAATGCTCATCAGTTAATTTAACCATATCATTGACTTGATTGAAAAATAATGATTTTAGTAAACATAGCTTCTTAATCACAAAAGAGACGTTAAATAAACACCAAAATTCTACAAAATTAAAATTTTTGAATAAATATTAATCAATTGTTGATGAACTTTTGGCAAAAAAAGTTATCAGTGTTCCCCTAGTACCATAAACATGTTCGATGTATTTTAATTATTTTTTTAAATATGAATTATTTTAACCACTGTTTTTTCCTTTTGCATAGAGTTTTTGAAATTACTTATTGATTTATGATTAAAAAATACTATTAATTTTGATAAAAAAAACATAAATGACTTAAGATTTGTTAGACTCAATAAGATTATTAATTTTGCACATCATATCTATTTTTTATGAACTAATCACTTCGTTAAGTATAAACTTGGTCTCAACTTAATTTAATATCAGATTTTATTTTATTTCACACTAGCCCAGTAACAAAAGTAATTGAAAAATGACTAAGAACAGTGATATTCCATATTCCTGGGACTTCCTGGGACGTAATACAAGAGTGGATGCATAGAACATAAAAAAACAACACTAGAGTAATCAATGAAGAGTTTTAAGAAGTTGAAAGACTTTGACAGACATGGAAGGGTCACCCACAAAGATGCCATGTCGACCCCCTTCATAGAACTTTCCTGCCACGTGCACACCCTTATGATCTAGCAATTTCACAAGCTCTCTCTCGCGGTCCACCAGTGGGTCCCCTTCACACCCAAACACCGCAACCCTCCACCCCAGAACCTTAATCGTATCCAATATCTTATCCCCACCATGAATCGTTGGGTTTGAGTACTCGTGATCACGGTCAGCGCCAACGGGCAACGACAGATTCCACATCAGATCAGTGATCGGCAAAGGTATAGTCTTGTCCTCGGCAAGCCTAATCTCTGATGGACTCCTCTTCCTCCCACCGAAAAACGGTTGAATCAATATCAACCCTTCAATCTTCAGCGGCTTCAGGTTATCAACCTCCGCCGCCGCACGTAGACCCGCCGTGTAGGCAATGTTGCCCCCGGCGCTCTCCCCCATCAGGTAGCAGCGGGAGTAATCGGCGCGGCGCAACCAGGGGTCGTTGGAGGCTTTGATCCAGTGCAGCGCCTCCACGGAGTCTTCGTAGGCGGCGGGGAGGCGGTGCTCCGGGGCGAGACGGTAGTCGACGGAAACCACGACGGAATGCGTGGCGTGGGCCATTCTGACGCAGAAGTCGTGGAAGTAAGTGGAGGCTGCACTGTAGAAGAGGAAGCCGCCGCCGTGGTAGAAGACGATGAGGGGTAGTTTGGGGTTGGGGGAATGATTCAGTGCTTCGCGGGGTAGGTAGATCCGCGCCCAGGTGTGGTTGGATTTGTTGATGGGGAGGTCTTTGGAGAGAACCGGTGTGTGGAGGGTGGGATCTGGTGAGGGAGGGCTTTGCGGAGGAATGCTTAAGCGTGTGAGGGTGCCGTCTGGGTTGAGGATGATGTTGAGGGCTTTGTAGGGATCCATGGCTGAGTTAGCAACTATTGATGCATTGATGAGAATCAGAAATACCAAGAACACAGTAACCACTGAGGGTAGTGTCATGGCTAATAAAAAACCCTGTAATTGTTTGCTTCAAAGTTCAAGTTGAATGGTATATAATAGGAAAATGTTCTAGGTTCACATACTGAGATGTCTATATGTATATACGTACGCACATACATACATACGTATATTTGTTATTATTTATTTAATTTTAGTAGGATCCGATGTTGGATAAGTGAAGGAAACTGGTGTCTACTTAGAGCTTCTGCAACGTGGTGTTTGTCAGTTTGTGGTTCTTAGCTTGAAGATAATTGAGAACAGCTAGCAAACCATAATTTACAAAAGTTTATTTTTGTTTCAATTTGACCATATTTATATATTTATGGATAGATTAAAAAAATTACTTTGCTTTTCAAATATTTATTTTTTGTATTTTTCTAAAATTATGTTGGATAATACGTTTGCAAGTTGTTTTTAATAAAGTTGTGTCAAGTGACACGTTTTCCAATTTTTTTATTTTTTTAATATTTTTCCTAAAATTATGTCTAGTAGCACATTTTTTAATTTATTATTAATTTCTTAATTTTTTATACGAAGTTAGGTTACTAGCCATATTTTTTACTAATTTTTTTATTTTTTAAAAATCGTGCCGGCTTTGTTTTTCTTTTCAAACTTTTTTTATGACTTTTATTTATTTAAATGGTTTAAAAGTTTTTTGTGGGTTTTTTTTTTTTTTTTTTTTTTTTTTTTTTGCAGTAGTTTCATTTAATTTTAAAGTTTTAAAAATATCTTTTATGTTTATTTGTGATTTTTTGGTTATAGTTGGGCGTGTTTTCTAAATTTTAATTATTTAATTTAAGAAAAAATATTAAACATAGTTTTGTAACTTTATTTTTTAAATTTTAAATAATTTAATTAAATAATAAAATACAATAAAATTAAAATATTATATTTCAACATGACTTATAAAATTTAATTTTATCTATTCGAAATAAAGATTATTTGTCGACTTAGATAGTTTCAACTTTATTCTCAATCCTCAAATATATTCTAAGGTACTAGTTGTATACATAATAAAATAAATGAATTAATTCAGAATAAACTAAAAAAAAAAAAAAAACAAGTCTTATTGTAAGGTTATAACAGTGAATATTGTCTATATGTACACTGAAAAATATATTTCTTTGTGATATTTGTTTTCCTAGTTGAATTTATTTTGTTATAATGAAAACTTGAATTTTTTTATTATTGTTGTAAGTTTTCCAAATTGTATTCCATTAATTTTCCTAAATTTTATTTATTAATTAAATTATATAAAATTACAAAATTATATTTAAGAAATTTTCTTAAAAGAATTCAAATAATTGAAATTGAAATAATCCCACTAGCGACAACAAAAAAAATACAAATAAACACAAAAAGTATTTTTAAAACTTGAAAATGAAATAAAATTATTGAAAGAAATCCAAAAAAAATTGAACCATTAAATAAATAAAATTCAAAAAAATGCACAAAAGACATGCAGAAATTCTGCAAAAAGAAATAAAAATAAAAACAATAACATGTCTAGTGGCACAACTCTATATATATATATATATATATATATATATATATATATATAAAATTAATAAACTAAAAATCACAGCACTAAACACGATTTTAAAAATTAATTAAAAAAATAAAAGTAAAGTCAATTTTATTAAAAAAAAATTAAAAACGTGTTATCAAACACTATTTTAGATAAATACTAAAAAAATTATTTTAAAAATAAAGTCATATGTTAAGATTTCTGAATTTTTGAAGGGCATATATTCAAGGACCATTTATCTATACTGGTAATTTTTTTTAAAACATGTTCATGTATGTAAATTGAAACAAAAATTGGATCATTTTAATAAAGTGACCTTCACATTGAGACAAGAATGTAGATAAGAGAGAAAGAGGAGCAACTATTATGGTCTTCTTTTTAAGAACATGATGTGGGACATGTGCTGTGGGAAAACTTGTTTTAGGTAGAATTCAGTTCACCCTGAATTCACCGCTTCATTTACCAAATTTCTGTGGTAGATGTGAAACACTTCTATTAACACTGAATACTCTTTATAACATTTTTTTTCTAATCCAAATAATAAAAAAATTATAAAATGTGCAACGCAACTCATGCATGTGTCTTTCAAAAGCAAAATTGAAAGTTGGCATCCACAAAAGTGGACAAATTAAGACTGATCGATTTCTTTTATCTGTAGAATAAGAGTAGTGAGATTTGGACTCTAACACCAGTAACACAAATTCAACCATTTAATCGCCCACATTGATTTCAACTGTGTTCATGAATTGTCAATAAATGAGTTAAGAGTCTAAGCCTAAAACATAATTAAAGTTGTGGTGTTAAAGGTGTCTTTGAGTGACAAGTAGATAGCTTGTATTGTAGACAGCACCAGGTCAGAGCCAGTTCCATTAAATTACAAGTTGGAGTTAGACAAGAAAAATGTTTCAAACAATAAATTCAAGGTTTAAGTTAAGAGAACAATAAATAAAAGACTAAATTAAATTTAGAGAATGAGAATACCCCCCTCCCTTCATTATTATTTGAAATACAACATGGTTAACAACACCATTTGTTTGGTCTGAGACTTAACATAAAATGCCTTGGTTTTAGAGGTTTATAATTTTCCACTTTTATAAAATATTTATTAAAAAAAGATAAAAAATAAAAGTATAAATCAAAATAATGTAGCAAACTATATTTTATCTGATAAAGTTAATATAAATTGTGTAAATTAAATAATCAAAAATAAATATGAACTATTAAACCTGTATAATATTAGTTACGAAATTAAAAATAGATATCTATAAAATCATTATTAATGCATTTAAACCTGATTTTTTATAAAAGGACTATAAATTAATTTTGGATAAAGTATGCTTTAGTCACTCAAAATATTTTGTAATGATTTTTTTTTTCCTATATCAATTAACTTATTTTTTAAATTTTTAATATTTAGTTTTAGTCTCTACGATATTAAAAAAAAAGACCAATTTGTTTTCAATAAAGGTATGCGTATAATAAAATCCTATTATATTTTTAACGGCTAAACCTAATATTTGATGGATAAAAAATATATTTTTTCCATTATTTTATTAATCAATACCATTAATAAAAAATCATAAATAAAACCATGTATTTTTTTGGCTAGTAAAATTATGCAAAATAAATTAATTTGCATAATTATTTTAAAAAAATAGTTTTATACCCTTTTTGTAATAACTTAGAAAATCTGTCATTTGAGTAGAAATGGTAGAAGTGGAATGAGCACTTGATTATTATATTATTAAACTAAAAACGTGTATTTATAGAAAAAGTAAGTAGTCAAGTCTCATTTCAACTCAAGCCATCATCTCTCTAAAATCCCTAACCCTCTTTTTCCTCTGACTTTTCTCTAAGTCTCTGTTTCCATACCTCATCAGTTTCTCAAGCGGAGCCCACCATTGGACTCGTGACGGAGAATAGATCAAGTCTACCCGATCAGAATCTCCGTTAGAGTAAGTTCATTTTCTGCCCTCTTCCCTTAGAGCCATTTTAGGTTTTCGTTTTCCTCTATCTTATGAGCTTGCAAGTGGCCTCTGAGTTATCAGATAGTGCCTTTGTGAGCTCATTTCCTTAGTGTTTTAGTCTGATCGTTGATCAAAGGTTCTTTGGTGCAGATTTGAGTTCTTAAAGATCTTAGACTTTGGGACTGTTATAGAGAACTTCTTAGTACAATTCAGGTAAGGGAAGCTAACCATAGTGCTTGTTTGATTTACAAATTTAAGTCTTGAATAGAGAAGTTAATGATTGTAGTAATTGTACAATTTGTATTTAGTAAAGTTTCCTGCAGGTCTGAAATGTTGAATTGAATGTTGCATGTATGAGATAGTTGTGTGAAAATTGATGATATGTTGATCTGTTGAATAAATTATTTGTGCTAGGATAGATCATTCATCATGTATGTGGCTTGATTTTCACCCAATTTATTCATCTGAGGCATGCATGGTAACTCTGATATAGTGAATTTTGTTGATTTTTCTGCATAATTCGTCCAGACGACATCATCTCGCCCAGGCAAGAATGGTTTCGAGTAGCAAGTATGCTCTCTGGACTGTTTTTGCCCAGGCGGGAAATTACTCGCCCAGGCGAGAAAGTAGTTCGCTCAAGCGAGGGTACAGTCGCCCAGGCGAGGAAGCCCCTTGAGCAAGTGTGCTATCTAGAGTGCTTTCGCCTAGGCGAGAAATCTTTCGCCCAAGCGATGAGGTATTCTCGCCCAGGCGAGAGTATTTTCGCTAAGGCGAAAATAGACCTTGCTCTTTGGACTACTTTCGCCCAAGCGATAAATTTTTCGCTCAGGTGAGGGGTATTTTCGCCCGGGCGAAATTGGTCTCGCCCAAGCTAAAAAAAACAGAATTTTTTTTTTTTGGCTTTTTGTTTCTGAATGTTTAGCTCTTTTGAAATGCAATATATGTATTTAGTAAAACCAATTAATTGATAATTTAAGTTTAAATATATTGATAATTTAGTGATTTCTTTAAATGTTGAGATTGAAGTGGAGATTGAGATTTAAAAGTGAATGAATGCATGAGTAGAGATCTGTATTGTAATGTGATATTGTTAAGAGTGTTGATAAAGTTTGTCAAAGCCTAGGCATAGTATTTTCAGGAAAGAAAACACCCGTGTCTTGGTTAATTAGGAAGTGCATTGTCTAAGGATCTGATCAATAACGATTGATATCCTGACTCTACTAGTAATATGAATCAAATAGATGATCATTACTAGGTGGTGAGAGTCGAATGAGGTCTGAACTGGGTGACTGCAGCTTGAAATATAGTTGGCCAGGAAAGTCTCAGGGGGACTAACCCTGCCATACATGATTGATGATTCATTTATGTGGGGGCTGTGTGGATTCACAGTTTGGAGATGTATGACAGGTGCATATCTTGGGGTCTATTCAATGCACGAGTCTTTCGGAAGTAGAGTCATGTTTGTAGTGTATTAGATTCATATATTGTGATAATACATGAAATTGAATGTTTTTGATTTGTTAAAATTTGGTTAGCTTACCCCTTTTCTTTTGGTTGTATTGTGTTTGATTTTCTATCTGTGATTATTGTGTCTTGACACGGGAGCAGATAGTGCTGCAGATGGATCTTTGGGAGATCATCTAGGTTGAAGGATGCTGTTAGGAATAGTATTATATTTTAAAAAACTTGTATATGATATTGTAAATATGTTTTGAAATTTTTGTTTAGCATTATTATGTAATCTTGATGCATGTTAAATATAGAATACTATAAGATATACATTATGTTAATACGATAATACTTTAGTCATTATGTTAATACTTTAGTCGTCTTAGTAGAAGCTTTTTTTTTTTTTTTTGGATGTTACACTTTTAAGAAACAAAATATGAGCCATTTTATTTAAAATTAAAATAATTGTTTCCGAAATAAGTAGTTTCTTTTAAAAAGAAATTAAGGTTCGTTTATGAAAATAAATAGAAAACTATTTTAAAATAAGCAGATTAAATAAACACATAAAAGTAGTGAATTATTTATTTTATTGAATAAACACTTATTTTCAAAGACAGGGTTTATAATTTCCCGCATGTTTCTTAAATAAATTATTATTTTAAAAATATTTTTTGAATGTTTAGCCATTATCGCATCATACTTTGTACAATAGTTTTTCTATTATTTGTACAAATTTAATATAATGAACTATGCATCCACTTACTTTCTTGAATGGACGACTTCATGATATAGTTCCATAATGTTAAACGAAAGAAATGGATTATATACATAAATTAAGTTAATTCACTTCATATTATTATTGTTATAGTTATCACTTTTTTTTTTTTTTTTACTTATGAAACTAGATTAAATCCTTAAAAGATTAATGGCATTTTCACCCTTATTATCTTGTGAGGAAATTTTGGGAATTGAAGCATTGGAATTGACAAGTCAGGTTCACTCACACTTTATGAGTAAATAATTTTTTTCAAAGAGGTCATCAAAGATTTAAAATAAAATGATGAATTTTTCAGTATAATGTCTTTTGATTTGTTTCACTCTCTCATGATTGTTTTTGCTTCTTATACGGATTTACATTCAAAGAAAGTTTATATTTTAAAGAATAAAATACTCTTTTTAAGTGTTGAATTTGAAAACATTTCGCTGCAATCGTAATTCTCTGCACAAGAGCGAAGATTTGCAGGGTCGCAGACTCAATGTATTTTAATTATAATTTTTATATATTTAATTTATTAATATTTATATTATAATAAAATAAATATAATTAATTATGTAATGTATTATAGTAATAATTAATAAATAATAATAAATTTAATAAAAAGTTAAATATTAATAATAAATTTATAAAATAATATTAATAATATTAATATTAAAAATTTAAAATAATAATTATAATAATAAAAATAATTTTATAAAATAATAATAATTTAATTTTTATTTTAAAATAATTATATTTTTATATTTTTAATAATTAAAATAATAATAATTCATTAATCACATTTAACAAATTAATTATATTTAATTTTAAATTAATTTTAACTATAATTTTATTTACTAAAAAATGTTTTATCAATTATACATCACATCATTTACAATTTTTTATAAACTTTTCACTCAAATCTTACAATCTTTTCCTTAATCCAAACAACTTAACTTTTCTCACATTTTCATCTCAAATCCACTTCCGAATCCAAACAGATTCTAAAAGAAAATAGTTGATGACTTTTAAACAATTCGTACTAAATAACATTCTTGCTTTTGTAAGTTGTAATCTTAAACATTTGATAGAGATAATTTTTTTAAATATGGATAAAAAAGGAAAGGTATTAAAAAAAAGAGAGAAATAAATAAAATAAATTTGTAAACTGAACAATAATTATAAAAAGTATTGTATGAATGCGTAGTAAAAATATATAACACTATCAAACTAAACATACTAAAGGTAAGATGGTAAGATTAACAACTTAATTAGTATATAGCATAAGGGAAAAAATATCCATCATATACAATTTTAGTATATATTTAGTGGAAAAAAGATGTAACACTATCAAACTAAATTACATCATGTAAGCCTAACAACTTCACCAAATACATTAAATATCCATCTCATTTCGTGATTAAGAAGAATAATTACTATAAATTTCACTTACAGACCAAGAGTTTATCTTATTCTAAGTTTATCATCATCACTTGGTATTTTCAACTTGGATTGTGTTCTTCTAGTTTCTCCATATTTTTCTTCAAATTTATCATCTCCATTGGCGTAAGATAAATTTGGAATCTCTTTTTTTCTCCTCCCCATGCCACCCTTGAGCCACTCCACCACCTCTACCATGCTAGGCCTTTTTTCTGGACTATTATCGGTGCACCTTATAGCGATCGTAACTACAGATTTCAACTGCTCCAAATCAAATCGTCCCTTTAATTTTGAATCCACAATATGAGTGAAGTTACCCTTTTGAAAATGTGGTGTAACCCACTGAACTATATCCCTTTTCACTCCGCCAGCCAGTTTCTCAATTGGTTTCTTGGAACTCACAATCTCCAAAAGCAAAATTCCAAAACTGTAAACGTCACAGCTCTCAGAAACCTTCCCCCACATGGCATATTCTGGTGCCAAATATCCAAGGGTGCCTTTAACCCTTGTTGTGAGATGGCTCACACCCTCTGGTATCAACTTAGCAAACCCAAAATCAGCAACCTTGGCTTGAAATTCAGAGTCTAAAAGAACATTGCTCGCCTTTATGTCTCTATGAATGATGTGAGGATTTGCCTCATGGTGCAAATACCTTAAACCAAACAAAAACACCTCGTCTATAAACCACAAAGTTTAATAATCTGAATATCATATATAATCTCACAGAAAAAGTAGGACATCTCAAGAGCTTTTACACAACTAGCCAATCAAAATTTGTCATGCATGATAAGTTTATAGATTTTTATCTGTTTAGACCTCACATCATGAAACATAAAAGCAAATCAATTTTTTGACACAAAAGTAATGAACATGTATCTATGATAGGAGATTAAGGAGAGGTGAAAGGAGCACATACACCAAGCCTTCAGCTGCTCCAATTGCTATGCTCATTCTTCTAGGCCAATCTAGCAAACAATCAGTGGCAAGTTGACCATGCAAATGATTGAGCAAACTGTGATTAGGCATGTAATCATAAACGATCAACCTTTCATCACCTCCTGCATAGAATCCACGCAACCCTAACAAATTCTTATGCCTCACCCTTCCTAGTACTTCCACTTCCACTGCAAATTCCATCTCTGCCTTTGCAGTCATCGTCTTCAACCGCTTCACTGCAATCTGCAAAGTTCCATTCATTATAATACATTAGCCCTGCAAGTTTTGGTTTATCAGAAACAAATCAAATACTGAAAAAAATATTATATATGAATATAATTGCCTCGACGCCTTTACTTGTTCGACCCCAATAAACACTTCCAAATCCACCCTCTCCTATCTTGTTATCTTGGTGAAAATTGTTTGTTGCACGAAGCAACTCCTTCAAGCTGTATATTTCCCATGGATAGTCCCTTTTCTTCTTCTCGTCATTCCTACAGAAAAAAAAAAAAAAAAAAAATACGCAGCTGAAAACATGTACATCTTATGGACGATTATCATCACAAATTTGATGAAAGCATATATACTGTGTCTCGGATTGCTCTTTTTCACAAAGAAAACAACTGAAACATTTAAACCGCATTTCTTTGTTGCAGAATATATCTCTAGGAATTCACAACTGGAAAACTGATGAATAAGTGTAAGAAATTTTCACGGGAAGTGGGAAGAAGAGAAAAAATAGATTTTTCAGGAAAGGACCAAAATATATCGGCAAATGCAAAGAAACAATATAAGAATTAAGAATTAATAAGGCTCTATGATTACGACAAAAGGGCTGCTGCCTTAGAAGTCAAGGACTTTGAACAGAAGGCAATTCAGTGAGTATTATATCCTCAAATGGCTGTATGTAAGTGTTTACAAGCTTTTGTCAACCAAAATTTCCATTGAAAATGTCACACCTTTATAAATATTCCTGTTGGAGGAAACATTCTTCAACGTTTTATTCAAGAGTTATGTTATTCTTGCCTTAAATTTTTACAACTTTTTTCATAATACTTACTATTATTTTTTCTTTATCTTTCTCCATATATAAACTATCTTATTTCAGATAATATCTTCTTTGAGCAAAATTTAATTGCTTCTGTACAGATTGTATTATTGGTAATTTAAAATTTAATGAAAGGATAGTGATGCACGCAATCAAAATATTGCTAATTCTTTAATTCTTTCTTGTAGAACAATTTAAAAGTGGTCGTACAAAGCTAATTAAACTGTAAAAATGTGTTGGGCTTGTAACTACTTGACAAAAAGTCTTAATCAAAGACAGTTAGCTCTAGCTAGTTCATATTGTCACCGTTGAATTAAAAATAATCGTTCATAATCGAGCTTTCGGGACAAGTTCTATGAGAATTGGGGTCCCATGTAAGCAATACAATTTTTGTTCTAAAATAAAATTACTGAAACCAGTTTTATAATTAGTCTTTAGATTATCGTTTTGTTGTTGTTGTCATCTGAACCTATTTTTTAAGGTTTAACCTGTCAATTTACATCTTCATTACAATAAGCATTTGGCCGCATGAAAATAAACGGAATATTTGTGTAAGAAATTGGTTAAATTGACACAGAAAAACACTGCGCGTAATTTAATTTCATTTGATAAAGATGTTTTTCAATTTAAACTACCCAACTTGAAAATAAACTATCCTATAAATATACTAATTGACTGCAAAAAAAGAAGATCATTGTGTATTAAAGCTATTACAATAATAAAACAATTACCGATCACATTAATGTCCGTCACTTTTGGGCTTCACTCTTTAACTTTTAGTAGGTGGCAGTAAACTAGTATTAGTAACATGAATTTAATGTGACATGAACATATATATAATCATTACCTTGATAATAAATTTTAGCAACATATAGGACTTAAAAAAATAACAGCGTGATATACTTTAACAATATATTAATTGTTGCTATTAAAAATTATTAACGTCCTTTCACTTTACTTCTTAATAGTCTGAGTTTTAGAAAAAGATGTCAAACCCCGTTCCAATGTTTTTTTATGGATTAAAAATGAAAACAATAGGAAGGAAACAAATAAAAATGATAGAAATAGAGTAAAAGAGTTGTATTAGTTCGAATGGATGAACATATAATATAAAGAAGTAGATGATTTATATAGATAAGTGACAAAATAAATTATCTGAAAATATTTATAATAATTAAAAATGCAGATTTTTATATATCTTTTTTTTATTAAGAGATCTTATTTTCATTCTTCAAAATTGTATTCTATACTAAATGAAACAATAAAAATATAATATTTTTTTATATCTCATGATTAGGAAAAATATTATTGAAATAGGTTTATACTAGTATTGATTTTCTCACTTTTTTAAGGTTGGAAAAATACAACAGAAAATAAGGAGAAAATAAAAAAAATATTTTTAAAATAAAATTTTATTTCTCTCTCATTTTTTACTAAATAAAAGAAAATACATCATTATATATATATGTGTGTGTGTATATATATGTGTTTTTTTTTTTCTACTTATATACTTTTATTTCTTTTAACACAGCTTTCATGTAATGTCATTAATAAGTTTTTCCTGCCATATCTAAATAATAAATTATATTTAGACAAAAAGTTATAAATATAATTA
>Ga0209700_108086_pt1 | contig 13950 bp, 4 predicted proteins | sample SiratroredBW_FD_187528 | JGI IMG/M metagenome (GOLD analysis project Ga0209700, IMG submission 187528) | Root nodule microbial communities of legume samples collected from California, USA - Siratro red BW (SPAdes) (version 2) | ecosystem: Host-associated > Plants > Roots > Nodule | place: USA... | reverse complement strand
GCTATTGATAAATATTGTAAGAACCTTAAAATTAAAAAAAAAAAGGAATTCTCAGAACAATTACATTTTCTTGTTTTGACAGAAAATGAGTATTAAAATTAAAAACTTGATTCCATTACCCTACAAAGACTTGTCGCATTTTGTTAACACACATAACGTGTTCTTAGTTGCTCCTCTGCCAATTTACCGAAAATGATTAGACAGACATATGACTCAGCAGAATATAATAAAATGTGAGATTAGATGGTATCCATTGAGCAAGTGGGAGGTTGAATAAGGAGATTTATGTACACATACATGCAATATTTATCACTATATATCAAGCTCACTCTGCGTACATTAATGATGTTAGTATAGAACTATGTTTTAATTTGCGTTCTTAAATGGGTTCTAAGAATCGGTAGGTAAGATGTCACTATATTCAACAGAATAACATCATACTAATCTATTTAACATTTTAATATACATAGCAGTCTATTATTCAGTGACAAAGTATACTGTGAATGTATAAATATTTTTTCGAAGTATTTTTTAAATTTATTTTATGATATCACCTGTCTTACTATACATTTTCTATTTCTTTATCTCTCTCCTGATTTTAAAAAAAAAAAAAAAAAAAAGAAAAGATGTACAATTTTAATAGTGCAAGAATGATTTCTCAATTAGTTTTTCCTGTGCCAAGTTGACGGCAAGAAAAGGCATTAAGCATGGCTGTTGTACACAACACAATTAGTCACATGATCTGTTTCTAGCAACCAACCAATACTAAAAAAATGTTGAATCAAATGATAAAGTAGTATCCTTAGTTACACAATGACGGCAAATAGTGCAAGTGTTGTGTTCACCGACTTTGATTTGAACACCCCATCACGTTGTAAAGCGCAGGGCCACACTGTGTGGATTAGGTTCCCAACAGAGAACGGATAACTAAAAGAAAAAAAATAACATCTCTTCCCAATTTTACACAACTTTATCATGTCATTACAAGATAAGATATTTGATATAATTAATAAAGAGATAAAACATAGTTTACTAATAGAAATGTTATGAAAATTACTAAAAATAATTAAAACGTGATAAAGTAGGGTGAAGGGTATTGTATTTTGACAGGTTCTAAACTAACACAGTGAAGGTGAATTTTAATTGGCGAGGGTTTTTGTTTATGGGCTTGTAGATGCTAATGAAAGCCCATGGAGAAGTTGCAGTTGCACAAATATTGTTTGAGGAATTGACTCTAAGCATGTTGGACTAAACATTAGTTGATAATTAGTTTAAGGAATTTAAGCGTTGATAAAGTATAAAAACGGACAACGAACAGGGTAGCTGTGTAGGTAGGTGAAGTGTCGTTGTCTGATGCCACTAACTATACCATTTTGGAGGTTTATCACAGCGCAGAATGGGGATGTCGCTTTTGGCTGAAACTGCGAGACAAGGAAGAAAGAAATCCACTCGCTTGCCAACGAACCGTACCTGAGTGGGCCTATTATAATACAATAAAATTCGACACTCAATACTTATAATAATAATAATAATAATAATAATATATGTATATATATTTTTTGTATGCCTACGAGAGCAAGGAACTGAAGTCCATGACACAAGTACATTCTTGTGGGTTACTTCACTCTTGTCGGATTACAAGTCAAAGTGTTCCATGAATCTGTTGATGTACATCTATGGCTGCAGGAGTGAATTTAGATTGAACCAGCTATTTGTTCATGCAAGAAAGCGTGTAAAAACATATCAAGATAGGTCCAAGAGAAGGGCAGAAAAAATATAAATGGAGTTTGGTATGGTTATTAAGGGTATGATTTCATTTTATTTCTATATATACTTTATGTTATTAGTTTTTTCACTCCACCTTTTGTAAAAAGTCCAATCGGGGTGTGCTGAACTTTGGAATACTATTTTTGAAAGATTTGAATTAATGAAGCTAGCGTGGCTGTAACAGAATATATTTAATGAGAATGACAAAAAGGGGAAGCTGAGGAAAGTTAGGGTCTGCAAGCTGCACAAAAATGCGTCTATATCTATATATATGTATGACGATACATACGTTATTATACAGAGATATAGAGAGAGGTATGTGGTATCCATATATATATAAATGTGTACAAAAAAGAGTTGGATGGGAAGAGTCAAAGTAGTTTGTTGAGGATTTTGAGGGAGTGTTGATGTCAAATTTAGGGTGTGGGTTATGATGATGAAAATGGTGGGTTGCTTAGGTTACGTGGGAAGGTGAGTGAGAGAGAAAAGGTGTTATGGTTTTCATATAGAGACAGTTGAAGGAAATGGATGTTTGCATTCACTGTTTGAAAGCTATTTCAAACCCTTCTATTCGTGTTTCTCCCCACACTCGCACCACGCATGGAAATAAGAGATCGATGTACAACTGGTACCATCATTTTAACGGTCTATTTCTCTATTGTTGTGCCACATATTTTGCTTTGAATCAAGCAACAATATAATATATAATGAAAACAATGTTATCTTCTTATGATTCCTTTAACAAACAGCTTCTATGAAAGACCTGATGCACAAATTAAAGTTAACCTTTACAACATGTCGCACGATAGTACGTTCTACCTTATTAACATGACATTTTGAACATTCAACCACAAAGTTTATTTGATTGAATGCTTGTCGGATTAATTATTAGCTATAATTAACTAATAGCTAAAAATATTAGTGTACGATATAAATAAAATAGTTTTTGCAGTCGATGACAGCTAACAAAGTATCACGAAGAATCCTCCTTTACTATATCTGTTAAATCATAACTGCGATGTGGAATGAATACACAACAGAAGTGAATATTAATTAAGACTATTTTGGGAAACCAAGCTTTGTCGTGTTATCATCTTTATGGTTGTTTAAGAATGCATTTCATTCATCAGGTTCAACCTTCAAGGGTTCTGTTGTAGTCATTTTCAAATTTGAGAGACCACCTCAACTTAATTTATTAAAACTTTGCTTAGCTAATATATAGTCCACACCCCTTTAATTTGGACGGGTCATCTTCACATATGCAATAAGTTTGATTTGATTATCTTCGTTGAGCAGCAAAATATAGACTATAATTAAGACGCCTGTTAAAGAAAAAAAAAATGTACTTATTCAAGATTGCATGCACCAAGAAATGTTTTTGAGTTGAAGAGTCTTCAGGTGGTATGCAAGAATTCTATTGGTGAAACGGGTCAATATTTTTTGCTTTGACAGTGTGATCTTCATGGAAAGTCGCGTAAGGCTACAAAAAAGGATTAATTTATGATTAGAATTAAGAGTTTGCAGGATTAATACAGTATATATGACTGGGATTATTAATTAATACATTGTTAATGGACTTGTTCTTAGTTGTGACCAGGCATAAGCTATTACTAGTTAGTTATGTGCAGCATTTCAATTCGTAATAATGACAGCAAGACCAAAATCATTTTTCTCAGATTTTTATTGAAAACAATTGCTTGTAGCTAGGATTTCTATTAAATATTTATTTTCCCTTTACAGTTACCCTTTTTCTTCGTCAAAATCAACAGCTAATTTCCATACCAGACACGTCCAAAAATAGTTTTTACTATGAGTGAATTATATCATTTTTGCATGTACAATTACTATAATTTATTTTTCTCTCATATCTCATTTTATTTTAGTATCTATTTTCGCCATTTTCTTTTTTCTCCCTCCTAATTATAAAAATAATAACAAAAAAAAAGTGGTGTATCTAGGACTAAAACTTCTCAACAATCCATATCCATAGTTCATACTGTAAGCTTTCTTGTTTTGGGAGATGTATGATATCTCGTTAAAGAAAGGCGGATATATAACAATTTAGCAATTTATAAATCAATCTGAAAAAAAAAAAAAAAACTGTTTCAAGTACAATAAGAGAAGTAATATATATATATATATATATATACACATATAAATTCTTGAGATCCAACATTTATTTACGTATATGTTTTCACATCTCAGTTTTTAATGTTTTAGTTGGTGAAAGAACAGCCCTTTTTACATTAAGAAAAAATACGCAAACCATAATTTAAAAATACGAGAGTTTAGTTAAAAGTTTATGTAAACTATATAAAACACGAGATAAAAACGTCCAATATGATTCCGATTTATATAATAAAAATCGTCCCTTCCAACATGTAGTAAAGCTTTAGTAGCCATTTATGAGTGTCTTGAATTGAGTACACCTTGTGCTCAACTTAGCAAATTTATTATCAATGAAATCTTTTGCTTAAAGAACATGCAGTTAATTTAACTGGTAGTCAAAATTGTATGTTGGGGGGAAATGGTCAATGGCCTTTCCGAAACTCAAACCTGATATGATTAACCAAGACAGATGTCAAAAAGTGAATTTATTCGGCTCTATAATCATCCTTTGAGGGTTGAACTAATCCCTGAGTGTTTGAGATGAAACCTATGTGAGCATTGAAGTGTTCCATTGTTTATATTTCTGTATACCCTAGTTGAATTATTAGAAAGAAGACAATTTGGTTTTAAGATACAATTCATCTGTTGATGGATAGACCTACCAATTACAACTCTATGTGGTAGTTTTATCTTCAAAACACACTGTATATATATATTTTGATGTTTACAGACAAACTGTATTCATATTTTGATGGGAAGATAAGTGTTTGATTTCGTGGGGTATGAAATCTCAATCGGTTAAGAAACACATTAGAATAATAGTTACTTCACTATATGTTTCAATGTTTTATTTGACTTGCCATCTGCATGGAATTGAAGAATGAGAAACAAAGGCAGACGGTTTGGAAGTACTTTTCTTGATGCTATACTTACACGCCATTTGAATTAATCCTTAAGATTAAAAACTGATTTTGACAGCTCTCTGACCCTCTCTCGTGCCCTTAAAATGACTAGTAAATAATAACAGACAAATTCTCACAAAATTGTGGTCTTGTTTAACAGGTTTTGCTGTATCTCTTTGTTATAATCAATTAATTAATTAGAGAATCGTTAAACTAGTTAACCTCGCGTGTTTTGTTTTGAAAACAATTTTTCAAACAATCTTACATCATAGGGAGATTAATTCTCTTCGAGTTAGCTATTTGGATTTGAAACGATTATTAGACTGTGTTAACCTAAGTATTTTGCAGATAATGAGGAATCAAATGTGAGGATTTAAATCAACTACGCAATGGATTCCACTCCATTTCCCTCCTTCTTTTCCGTTGGCCTTCACGTGCGTTTTTAATTTTGGGACTACTTTATGGATAAGTCCTCTGTTGAACTCAAAAAAATGGAAACATATGCTTTCCATTTATGGCTGTACTTTACAAGATGCAAAAAGAGAATTAATGGACGCATCAAATAGGTTTTAATCTGTCAACTTGGTTGTTCTCCTGCACATAAAAATGGTTGACAAAATTAATTTACTCCTCAAAGATCAGATTTATTGAGGTTATCAGTTTGTGAAACCTAACGGTGAAAAACTTGAACCAACTCAAAAAGAAACCTATTGAATAGCTTTTCTAATGTAAAGTGCTGCAATACTATAAATGAGCATAAGCAAGGCCCCTCTCCCAAAATGGTTGCTGTGTTTTCGATCGAAATTTTTTAGTGTTCTTACACGACACGGCGTGCAGAATTCATATTAAGAGACCCTTTAAACAATTAATCGTGAAGAGAGACGAGCAAGACGAAAATTTATATTAAACTGTAAAATTAATAATGTTAGGGGGAAGTTATCCTAATTTACAGTTTAGGGCTTTCATTAAGTAACAAGGAACTTGTATGACTTAAAAAGTTGCAGGACTTACATAAAAAAAGTATTTACTTTTCTTGTCTCTTTTTTCTTAATTCATCATCTACAGTATCTTCTTGTCAAACACGAGAATTAAACTCTTTTAAAGATTTAATAGATATTGAATTATCACTTCCCAATTGGATTTTCTGTATTCATAAACAAGATCAAGAATCAAACTCCGAAAATCATGGTTTCTTCGTCATTCACATTAGCTCAAGTCAGTAATAATTTCCTTTTTTTCTTTATATATATATATTATAGGCAGAATGAATTTAAATACTATATATATGCTCGGTAATTTAAATACTATAGGGGAAGAACAAAGTTAAATATTTTTACGGGTTCACATGCAAAATCGTATCATAACTTCAACTTTTTGGATGTTTTTAGAATACGTGTGTTTTATTTTACAAAATTGATTATCTTTGCTTGAAGAAAATTGCTCACTTACCAATATGACGAAAGAGGTATTTTAAAGAGTTTGGTTGAACTTATAATGACGTACACTCATTTAATTTATTAAATTAAACTTTGCTTAAATGATATAAGTTTTTGCTTGCTTACGTGGTAATTTCTCTTTTTTCACATGTATAATGGCTTATTATATACTGAACGACTTTAAATATTGTACTATCTAAATCTAAATATTACAGGGGAACAATTATGTTAAATCTTTTCAAGGGTTAAAATATAATTCTTTAAAAGAAACAAATTTATATTAGACAACATTATAAATTATGATTTTTCAGCTAGATTGAGATTTTACAGTTCAACAATTACGTACCATCTGAAAAAATATTAAAAAAATATAACAAAAACAAAAAAGACATGCGACTAAATCAAGCTAATGCTTAGAAAAATACAAAACAAAATTTCCTAAAAGAATTAAACAAAATAAAACTAATGAATTGAAACCTATGAAAATAAAAATCAAATTACTTAAAGTTTAGTCTTTTATTGCTCCCAAAGTCAACAAACTTATCTGTATAATAATTTGCTTCGTATAAAATAAAATAAAAACTTTAAATATTTTTCTAAGAGACTATAGAACAATTTAATAAAAAAAATTCATTTTTTTTTACAATATATGTGTTTTTTCGTACAAACTTGATTCCGTATTTACAAATGTTAAAGAAAAATTGTTCACCTACCAATATGAGGTATGTCAAAGAGTTTAATTCAACCTATTATTACAGGACACATGCTGTAATTTAACTTTTACTTTATTTCATTAAACTTTGTTTGCCTCATTTCAATAAATTTCATTGTTTAATTTATAAGTATACTCTAATTTAACAAAAGCTTATATATATAAATGTTGATTTTTAGACTAATTTTTCCGCTGATTTATATTTTTTTTAGTTTTAGTTTACTTCCTTACATTAAAAAGTTTCATTTTGAGTCTTCTGTAATATATCGTAGAAAAATTGGTTCTTCTGTTACTTTTAAAACTAATTATCAATCAATTGACTTGGTATTTCTTATCATATACCATTAAATTGGTCAAATTAGTGTATGGAAATTAACAGGCATATAATCTTAGTCCCAGAAATTTGAAGGAATCAAATTATTTTTAATTTAAAGTACTAAATTAAAACTTAAAGTATAAATAAGAGATAAAAATATATTTAACATAATTTTTCAGAACTTTTCTTTTCAATTAGATACTTTAAATTTTAATGTGTCTTAATTGATATATGGTTAAACTTCACTTCTTTTATAAATATCTACCTTAAACTTTTTTTTCAATTAATTTTACATTTTATCTCCTTTTACAAATAAATGCATTAATTATGATTTCATCTCACGTAATCCTTAAAATTTATCCTTTACAAATTGTATATCAGTAATTGGGACTAAACCATAGTAACAAAAGAAAAATTTTCAATCTTTTATTTATTTAAATCCCTAGAATTTATTTATTTTATATTTATATCAAATCACTTTCCGAAACATTAGAATATACTAGATTCAGAAATAAAGAAACAAAGACCTTTTTTTTTTTTTCATCTGAACTCATATTTTTGGTATATTCCACATGAGAAAAATAAACTGTACCAAAAAAGGATTAAAGATGATAGGTTTGTAATACAAATAATTTAACTCTAACACAGTAAAATAATATTTATAGAAAAAACAAATTTAGAATGTAGTTTAAGTTCAAGGTATTTATTCATAAAAAATATGAAATGTAAGGATTAACTGAAATGATATTGAAGTTCATAATTATATTATGAAGGAGATAAAATTTAATAATTAAAATAAAGTTGCAGATATCTATTTATGAAAAAATTAAGAGATACGATACTCTTTTCTTTTATTTATTTTTTAATAGAAGTACAAAATCAACATACTAGTAACAACGATACTGGATAATATTTTAGGATAGACACAAATATGCAACTCATCCTGTTCAAGACACACAGAAAAAATTGTGCACTTCATGTTGTTTGTATCACCATTTATCATAGAAAGAAATTTTTCGGAAGGATTTTATTTGACATTTATAATATTTTGTTTAAGAATGATAAATTGTGCAACAACTTAGTCTATCGTTATTGCTTAGAAACTGCTTCATTTTATGAAGGTCGCAATTACCTGATGTGGGAAATCAACCAGAGTCTTCGATCAAGGAGAGACGTCCCTTTAATAAGAACTATACGGTAACCAAACAAGTGGATTTGATTATTAACGTGGTGCGATGATTTATATAATAATTGAGGGAATTGGAAAAGGAAGGGCAATAGGAATTTCATTTCTTTCTTTCTTTTTTGTTTTTGTTTTCTTTTTCTTGTTAAAAGCAAAGAGGAATTTGATAAGGTCTCTATTTAAGTACATGTTCACAGGGCACAATCTGTCGTGTGAAGACAACAAAAGTGACTTACCATCCACAACCCTAAACCAACCCCTCCCTCCTCCACTTATATATCTTCTTTCAGACTTCTCTTTTCTCTGCTTGATGTTCAAGATTTCTCGCCCCTAGCTGCACCATAATATCTCCATCCTCAACCTGCATCCACAGTAACACTACCATGGACGATTCTTCAGCAGGTGAAGACCCTAAGACTTGTCCCCGTGGCCACTGGAGACCTGCTGAGGATGAAAAGCTTAGACAACTTGTTGAACAGTATGGTGCTCAAAACTGGAATTCAATTGCTGAGAAGCTCCAAGGAAGATCAGGTACATATATAAACATATATTATATGATTCATGTGTAAGTCTGATTAATTATCAACAAGTTAATTAAAAATCTTTGTGGAACAGTGGAAGATCTAATTCGAGGGTTTATTATTAATTAGCTTGAATTAATACTATTGCACCTGGCTAGAGCCAACTAGATTAATTCCTTAAGCACTTTATATTTAACATCTATATACATATGTATAGTTGAAGTTGTTAATTCTCTGCATAAAACTTGTGCATGTCCCTGAGTGTGTGATGAATAAACCTTAATCATATAATCATATTTTGGTTCCTTAGGGAAAAGTTGCAGATTAAGGTGGTTCAATCAGCTTGACCCGAGAATCAACAGAAGACCGTTCACAGAAGAGGAAGAAGAGAGGTTACTCGCAGCTCATCGAATTCACGGGAACAAGTGGGCCCTCATAGCGAGGCTTTTCCCTGGGCGAACTGATAATGCTGTGAAGAACCACTGGCACGTTATAATGGCGAGAAAGCAAAGGGAACAATCGAAGTTATGTGGGAAAAGAAGTTTCCAAGATGTTTACAACGATTCCAACACGTTCCTCGAGAAGAGAACACCACAATCTCATCAAGACCTATTGTTTAGTACGAGATTTGGATTGGAGAATGGAAGATTCTTTGACTTTCGGAGCCTCGATAATAATAAGGATAATAACAATAATACTAATAATAATAGGATAGTTGCAGATACTACTCCCTCTAGTTCTCTGGCGTCTTGGAATTTTGCTTCTGTGCCAACCACCACAAACGGTTCTACTGTAGTGGATAGGAAAGGAGGGAGAGACTATTTCAACAGTTCTTCTTACTCTGCTAGTGTTTATCTCTCAGAATGTTCCAGAAGCTCAGATAGATCGTTTCTCAGAATTTATCCAAATCCTGCATTCTCTCTTCCCAACTACAAGAGGGTTGTTCCAACAAGTCCTTTTAGTTTCCTTGGTTCTGATAATGATGGAAGGATAAAGAGGGACTTTTTGATGAGTTTTTGCGATAATAACTCATCCGCATTCACCAAGTTGAAGGCTTCCACAGAGAAAGATCACCAACAACAAACAACTGAAGATGAGACCAATCTCGAACCCAAAGAAGTTCCTTTCATTGATTTTCTTGGTGTGGGTGTCTCTTCATCATAGTGACCAATCAAGGGTTTAATTATTTAACTTGGTCTGATACTCCTATGATTGTAGTTTAATTAGCATTCTAGTTTTCACCCTTCATTATGAATTCTAGCATTTAGCAAATAGCAATTCTAGTTTATAGTTTTGCAGAAGGCCGTCGTAATTGATGAGGCCTATGATCATCAGGTTGTGTTTAGAGTGAAAATTTTCCAACTTTTTTTTCTGTTTATAACTTCAATGTTATTTCCTTGTCCCCGTCTGAAAAATAAAGCTTTGAGTGTTGATGTGATCTGATTAAGGGTAGTGATTAGTGTGAGGCACACGTTTGCTGCGCGTGGCTTGGGGTTGAGTTCTATGAATATACATAGTAAGCGCATAAGGTATTCAAAATTTGCAGACATTGATCACTGAAATGTCTTGTCTCTTATGATGCAAAACTCATGAAGAATAAAAGTAGTGGCAGATGCAGCTATCTTTTATGCCACGCAAATATACATACATACACATATATATATATATATATGTATATGTATACACTAATTGCAAGATTGTGATGAAGAGTAGGTGTAACTTCTTAATGAATACAATGCATGCATTAACTCTTCCCTGTGCAACCATTCACGAGATTGATGATGATGGCTGAATCTTAGTCATTGCTGCTTGTGTTTATTGTAGAATCTCATATAGGAAAGTAAGTTGGTAAACGAGATTAAATTTGGTGTAGCAGAAGCTGTTTTTATGCTTTATTTGTAATTCTATTATTATTATTTTTTATGAGAACCAGTGATAATAGTTAGGATAATTATAACTACACTAAATTAATGATTTTAAATTATATCACTTTAGTTGTTTTATTAGTATGTTAGAACACAGAGGGCTTTCACAATTATCATTCCATTTTTCATGTGACTATTTCTTTTTATCTATTTATTACGATTTATAAACATGCAATAGTTGACAATTAATTCAAAAATAATTCATAAATGAAATAGAATTTTGCATATACATTGTTAGATAAATTTTTTTATTGATATTCATACAAGATTTTTGTTTTAAAAGATTCCAGGTTAATTAAAATAAAATTAAATCTCACTATTTGAATATGAAATGAGAATAAGTTAAATTTAAACTTATATTTTAATATAATATATCAGAATCTATTTAAATCAGATTTTTCAATTTACAGTATCATTCACTGTTAAGTTATTATCTAACTATCACAAATATTAGTTTTAAGCATAAGATACTTATTTTATTTATTTTGTTAACTAGAAAAGTTGATATAGCATCCCTATTATTTATTACAAGATTATTTATTACAGTGTAGTTTTTCTTTCTGAAGATAAAGAATAGAACTTAACTAATATTTATGATTCAATAGTTAATTAAGAATGTAGTTCATTTTAATTAACTTAGTTTATTTTCTTCATTCCTCTCTCTCTCTCTCTCTCTCTCTCTCTCTCTCTCTCTCTATATATATATATATATATATATATATGAAGTAAACAAATAAACCGCTATTTAAGAATTTTAATAAATTTGAATAAAAATAAAACTATAACTGTACTAATTTGGTGAACAGCAAATAACTTATACAATGTGTCCTCCGAACATGCAACAACCCAAATATCTTTTTTTTCCTATTCTTGACATTCTTATTCTGACTTAAAATGGTCACTGAAATCAACAATGACGTCATAACTATAAATTTGGACACTTGCCAATAAAATATTAGGCAGAGGAGGAGTATGAATTGAAAAATGATGTGTGATAGGCCATGAATAATGCATACAAGATGTTTTTAGTGTGTGTATTTTTAAGAGGTTTAAATTAAAACCATTTCAAAATGTCAATAAGTTTTTGCTTTATTGCAAAACGTGTAAGCTATTGATATCCATTTCACATAGATTTGTGGAAAATAATACGTAGAAGGCAAATGGTAAACGTTGGTAGCTAGGGGAATACCCACCATGTGAAAAAAAAAGGAATGTAAATGGTGTGTGCCAAAATATGTTCTTTCGTTTCTTACATATCTTTATGTAAGGTAATTCTTGGACTAACAAATTGGTTAGCTATGTTTTGATTTACGATTAAAATTTTATTTGGTGGAACTCACTTCCTACTTTCATAAGATTTGATTTTCTTAAAAGTAATTTCTGAGTTTCATTTTTTGCTTGATCTTTGTATTTTCTTTTCTTTATTATTATGAGTTTTGTTTTAATCTCCTCATAATTTATATTTTTTTTTCTTTTATTGACTGCTGATGTACCTTTCCACATCAGTCTTAAAAAATGCACAAGTGTGAATATATCAGCAAAATAACTTTAAAGCGTTATATAACAATAAAATGAAAATATGGAAAGAAAAGAAAACTTAATTAGAAGGTTTGGAAACTAAAAAAAAAATACTGTAGAGCGGGTAAATTAAAACGTGACAGCTTTCAGAAAAATATTGCAAACTAAATAACTTCAGTCAATTTCAACATGAATCATATGTGCTTTAATTAATTTTATTTCTTTAAATGTAATTTTCATCCCCTTGGGCCATGAGTTAATTGGATAATAGCAAATTAAAATATTTAATGATTAAACAAAATGGATATATTTTGTGTGATATATAAATATAAGAAATATAGTTATATTGTAATTTAATTATACATTATCATATATGATAAGTGTTGGGTAGTCCGAGTGGCAAAACCAAAGAAATTTCACATAAAAAAAAATGACATCACCTTCAATCCAAAAATTTACGGCATTAGGTTTGTCGGTCTTCTTTCTTATATATTGCTCAACTTTCTCATTTCTACTCAATGTGGAACTTAGACTCATACTTGGACACCTAACAAATCTCCCCCTCAAGTGAGAGTCCCTTCCACATTGGTACACTCTTCCTCATAGCAGAAACACTTTTCAAATAATACGAGTACCTTAATCACAAACGATCCTCACTTGTATCATCGTTTACACACTTAAACGGGATACACTTGACTTTCGATACAGGGATCAAACTACACTCGTATGAGCCGGTCACCGCCATAAACCTTCGGTTCTGATACCACTTGTTGGGTAATTCGAGGAGGCAAACCAGGAAGATCTCACAAGAACAAAAACTGAAAGTCAAACCCACACAACGGAATGACACCACAAAACATTAAGATATTGGGTTTGTAGGTCTTCTTTCTTAGATGTTGCTCAACTTTCTTATTCTTATTCAATGTGAAACTTAGACTCACGTTTGGACTCTTAACAATAAGTGTTGGGTTTTATTATAATTACTTAAAAGTGATATAAACTATAATTTTAATTAATTAATAATATATTTTTAAATTAATAGTACATAATTATTAAATTTTATAAATATAAAATTAAATACTTTGATGTAAGAGTGTATATTTATAGGCTCATTAAACTCTATCAAATTTTTATGTTTTCATTTAATCACTACTCTTTTATCCAATTTTTTAAATTGGTTTATATTCTATATATAAGAACGTGGATTTAAATCAACAAGAATACTATAAGTATTTTTATAAGTGTTTCGGTAGCATTGAGGATACCATCTAACTTTGATGAATTTGTGAAACCCAACTTATTTAAAAACCCTTTTATTTATAAAACAAAATATACATAACTTGAAAGAGAGTGATTATAGGTTCTGTCTTCTCTCTATAAGATATTTTAATCAATATTTCTTTTCTTTCCCTTTTGGGTAGAGTGTTTCATAGTCTAATGTAGCCATTACCAAAAAAAAAAAAAAAAAAAAATTTCTTTTTTTTTTTTTTATATTTTTTTTTTTTTTTTTTTTTTTTTTTTTTTTTTTTTTTTTTTTTTTTTTATTTTTTTTTTTTTTTTT
>Ga0209700_108085_pt1 | contig 13951 bp, 3 predicted proteins | sample SiratroredBW_FD_187528 | JGI IMG/M metagenome (GOLD analysis project Ga0209700, IMG submission 187528) | Root nodule microbial communities of legume samples collected from California, USA - Siratro red BW (SPAdes) (version 2) | ecosystem: Host-associated > Plants > Roots > Nodule | place: USA... | reverse complement strand
TTTTTTTTTTTTTTTTTTCGTAACGTCTAAAAAACCGTGGCGTAATTTTAATTAGTGATGACTTATCTAGTGACAAATGTATCTATTAATTAAATTGTGTGTAAACATAAAATGGTTAAAATTTTAAGTTAGATTTAACTATATAGACTAGAATGGTAATTATTTTTAAAAGTCATAATTTCTAAACTACTTTTTTTATATTATTTATGTCTTTTTTTCTAACTTTTTTTTGAAATTATTATTTATCCTTTTTTTACATAGTTCTCTCGTATAGTAGGTAATTTTAACTACATGAATCATATCTATTATAATTGTTGATGAAAAAATATCCAATCATAATTTGTTTAGACTAGAATGGTAACTATTTTTAAAATTCATAATTTCTAAACTACTTTTTCTTTATATTATTTATGTCTTTTTTCTAACTTTTCTTTGAAGTTACTATTTATCCTTTTTTTTTACCATAGTTCTATCATATAGTAGGTAATTTCAACTACATGAATCATATCTATTATAATTGTTGATGAAAATATATAACAATCATAATTTGTTTAGACTAAGTTTTTCAAATTCTCTAAATCTTTATATTTTTCTATTTGATTTTATCGTTGAATATTATTAGGTTTTTTAAGTTCAACTAGTTGAAAATTCTTTTGATATGTTTAGTTCTTGATCGTTCTTGATCATTACTTATTGATTATACGATGTAACTTACATTTTTTAGTATTTTTTTAAAGTTTTTCAAAATGGAATTTAAGCCTAATTCAACCTTACAAAACCGACTTGTAAAGTGAGGTTTGCACTCAATTATAAACTATTGAAAGGTCTTATCTCTAGTCGATGTGGGATCTCCAACACACCCCCTCACGTCGAGACTGCTCAACTCGTGCGTGAGATTATATTGTTTAAGAGTGGTCCGATAGCGGGTGCCTCAAGAATCGTGCTAGGCCAGGCTCTGATACCATCTCAAAAGTGGAATTTAAGCCTAACTCAATCTTACAAAATCGGTTTGTGAAGTGAGGTTTGCACCCAATTATAACTATATAAATGTTTTATCTCTAGTCGATGTGGGATCTCTAACAAAATTTTCAATTTGGAGTTGTTATTACTTGGAAGACTAGAAATTATTAAAGGAAATTAAACTATATTTAAACAATTTTGGTACTTAGAATAAATTGAATTTGTATGTTAAGTTAACCAAATTCTATTTGTTGAACAATGTTGATTTTAGATAATTGGAAGTTTGTAGACAATATTTTGATTGATTGATAAAATTATGATTTGATTGTATTAAGAGGTTGTAATTGTGTTGTAATGGGTGAATTGATTAATTTAGTTCCAAAAAGTAATTGATGAAATATACATGTGTTATACTGTTGTCCATATGTTGTTTGAGCAAGAAGTTGATTGTTTAAGTGGTAACATTTATTGCATATGTAGAACATATCATTTATGTGTTCATTTCTTTCCTCAAGTTATAAAGCTCCCTACTTAAGTTATGACTTGAAGATCAAACAAGAAAGATGTAAAAATAATTCTCTCTCCCTTAGACTTCTTAGTGCTCAAGCAATAAAGAGATAGGGTGTGTAAGGAAATTATAGAACTTTGGATTGTGATGTCAAAGTTAAGGCATCCAAGTGATGAAATGACAATTCAACAATTGAGAATAAGTGTTGACTCTTTCTCTCCACTAGGAGCTTGAATACTTAAGTGAAGAAGATACCAAATCAATTTTTTGATTTGAGATATGGCTACTCAACCGTAAGTTATATTGTTCAAGTGAGAATGTTATTATTTAATTTATGTATACTTTCATTAAGTGAGTGCTCAAGCTTGTTGGTATAAAAATAAAGAAATTATTAATTGTGTTCTATTAATTCAAGTTGATTTTTTATGATGAGTATTCATATTTATGATGTAAGATGTTGATAATAAAATAGTGTAATCACAAAGTGTGATTGATCAATCCAACAATATTTTAATGATATTGTAAGTAATTACCAAAGTGTCATCATTGTGATGAATATACATATGTCTAGGTAGCAATTGAAGAGGTATTATGAGATGTTGATGTGTTTTGTAAATATAAAATTAAAAATTAGATGAAATATTAAAATTATAATTATACACTAAGTTAGATAAATAAATATATCATGTGAGAATTAATCAAGATTTTTTATATTAAGTTGAAGATAAAAACTTACTAATACTTAATAAGAAGTTTAAGGAATGACCTTGATATAAAAGATTACAATATCGAAATAGATAGATTCTCAAACAAATAAAGTACAATATTGGACGTTAGATTTTGATGTTAAACTTAATTTCAATATTTTGAAAATAGTTAACCATTATATATTTTGTATAGATAAAATGTGTAGTGTTTAGTAAGTTTGATGTGTGATTAAATACATATAAAAATTGTGTTACATGTTCAAATGAATAATTAGTTCATCGTTATGATTATGTTTTGATATGTGATTATATAAATTATGAAATCAGAGGAAAGCATGTTCATAATATTTATATATTTATTTTCTTTTATTTTAATGTAATATGTACATATTATATAATATTCACTTACAGTGAAAGAAGAATTTACAATTAATTTATATATTTTAGCATATTTAAGACTATAAATTTTGGAACGATTTAATTCTTTTATGATTATTTTAGAATAATTACATCACTTCATTGATATCAAACATCGAATAATTGTGTTGAATTCACTCCTCTATATCCTACTATAAAAAAGAAAAAGAAAAGGACATATAGATAATGTCGGGCAAAAGTAATACTCCATAATCTTAAACTCTACACTAAAAAATAAAAATTATGTGAAAAGGAATCCTTTTATGCAAGGGGAAGATCATCTTATCAAGAAAATTTCATTAACTGTTAACAATTTATAGGTCATTGAATATAGTTTAGTGCAAATCTAGTACAAACTAACTTCTTTGTTAAGTTTATGTGACTTGGAAGATAAATAAATTAGAGTAAACTTTTTATCATTACATATAAAAAAATATAATTGTTAGGAAAATTTTGAATCCATAGAAACTTTTAAGAGCATATTTAATAGTAATTATTTATCACGTTTTTTTTTTTTTTGCCAATAGTAGTCTATAAATTTTTTAAATTGAATAGATTTTTTTATATATATATATATAAGAAACTCTTTTCAATTTAAGGAATTTATGTTTATAAAATCTACATTATAATAATTTTTATTGATTCGAATCTCGTATAGAAAAATTCTATTAAAAAAATGCTCTAACCCTTTCAAAAACCAGAAAGAATAGACCACTACTACTTGCTGCTTCTTTGAAATTCAATCTATCTAAACATGTGGCAAAATGCAACACTGCCACATTTTTTTGGTCCAGACACTAGCTAGACAAATAAAAATGATAAGTATGTTATAGGTACCCATTATAGACTACAAGACTTCTCATAATAGATTCAAAAATATTTTGTAGTTCAATTTCAAACACACATTTACTCATGCATAATGGATTTCCAGTGATAGATTTTGTCCATCACTACAAACCAAATTTGTTGTGGTGATCTCCATTATAGCGAATTTGCTAGTCTTTTATTTATGATATAAAAAAAATATTTTAAGAAATTAAACTACCATGAATAGTGAATAGTTACATGATCATATTTCTGGGTTTTATTTATCAACAATTATTTAGAGTTCCTGATATTTTTCTCTAATTCTCGTTACGTGTTCAAAATCACTATCCTTTTAAAATTATTTTAGGTAGATAAATAAATTTATTTTATAGTTTTTGAAATGGTTTTGGGGATATTATATTGACAAATATTATATGAAACGATCACTTTAACTTTATTATTGAAGAAACAAATTATTAAAAAGTATGACTCGTGAATAAATACAAAAATGAAAGGATTTTTTTGTATAGACTAAAATCAATTCGAGCTAATTTGATAGAATCAAAACTTGTTTTTGATTAGGTATTGAAGATTAGATTTGATAAGTTAAAGGAAAGGGAAATATGATTTGTCCGAAGATATTAAACTTGATGGAGTTATCTAGCCTTGAAGGGGGCCATGCAACTTCTTGAAACAGCACGTGTCAGAGGCATTCACGTGCCAAATGTGGTCCAAGGATAATGGAGTCAAACGTATATATTGACGTATTTGATAACAGCACGTGTCAGTTAATTTGAAACAACTTCACGTGCCAAATAGTGGTCCGTTGGGTCCTAGACCTAGTCCTACACCTGTACCTACTTCACTAGGGAGTGGTAGTATGTGACTAGGTGTTTTCTTTCGCATGGTGTTATTGTCAAGTAATTAATATATATATTTAGAATAACTATTAAATTGAATGGTAGTGTATGAAAATACATAAATTTATTTTAGTTACCTTTTATTAAACTTATTGTTAAAAGTCGTAAGAGTGATTGCTGTTTTTGTTAATATAAATTTTGTCTAATAAAAAATTAACATATAAATATAAATATTAAAATTTATACCTTGAAATTTAAATATTAAATCCTACATTTATGCTAATAATATGATATATACATTCTAATTTCTTAATGATTTTTTTTTGAGATCCTACTTTATAAACTAATTATGTTAATTCATAGACTATTTATAAATAAGAGTAAACCTTATTTTATAAACTAATAAATTTTTGAGGATGAGTATTTTCTATTTGGGTACTATAGTATATAAATTATGTCAATTTTATTAAAATTATTGTTAAGGCATGGGTGCTTCTAACGATGGATTTCCACAGATGAATGGAAGGATAGAAAAGTAAAGAAAGTGTGATTGTTAAAGAATAAAAAATTAATTAAATTTATAAAACAACCAAAAAAAAGTTAATAATATTTTTCTTTGCATAAATAAGAGAATTTATTAAGAAAGTTATAGTAAATATAATAAAGTATTTATTATATAATAAACATATATTATAATAAATATATTATTATATTTATAGATATAATTATTATATTAAATATAATTATATATTTGTATATAATTAATTCTTATTATAAACTTATTAATATTATATTTATATTATAATAAAATAAATACAAATAATTATATAATACAACATAATATTAAAAAATTATTTTATCAACCACATCTATTACATTATTCATAAACTTTTACTTCATTTTTTATCATTTTTTTTTTAATTTACACAATTACACTTCCCACATATTTTTATTTCAAACTCATTTTTTCAAATCTACCTACCAATAAACCTGTAAACCTACAAATAAAATTAATTAAATAAAGTAGAACTGAAAAAAGAGAACCCCAACTATGATAACAAAAATAATAAGAGTGATTGTTATTTTTGTTAATATAATTTTTCGTCTAATAAAAAATTAACTTATAAATATAAATATTAGAAATCTATATCAATATTGGCATTTTTTAGTATGAGAATAAAAAAAAATTCCATAAATAAGAATAAAGACATAATTTTTCTTATCGTTAAGATAATTTCTTGTTGAAAACTACAAATAATATCTTAAAATACAAAGATTCATTCATAAAATTGATATTTTCTAATGATTATACATAACATATATTAGATTTCAGTTAATAAATTAAATTGAGTTAAACTCAGCTACAGTAAAAAAAATCCATTGTGATTTTAAATCAATTAAAGTTTGAGGTGAATTTTTTTCTAGTTAAATTAAAACATTTTCAAATATATTAAAATAATATTTATTGAAAGCTAAAAGTGGTATTACTGTGTATCCAATATATCACTGTGCATTCTAATAATAATGAATTCAATGAGTATGGATTGTTAATTAATACATTTTTTTACATGGTTAATCCATTAAAAATGTTATTACCAAAGTTTTAACATAATAACTATAGAAATTAATGAAATCATTATATATCATAATTTAGAAAATAGTATAAAAATGAGTGCTTAATCTAATTTTTATTGGGTGCATATAAATAACACAAAAGTGCATCAAATTTAACCTATTAATAGAAACAGCAGTGCGCATGCCCTCAGTTTAAGTTTCACAGTTTTAGCTTCGATGAATATAAAACATAATTTAGAAATGATTTTTCTTTATGCAGAAAAAAAGGTGAATGCTATCACGAATTGAGGTTCTTATTATATTATTGGCATAGGATTAACAAACCGTGCTTTTAGGAACAAAATGATCTGAGAATCCGTGTAAGTGCTTTTGATTACAACAAACACACTCAAACAATAATAATTATATCTCTATCTTATTGCCAAGTACAAGATCACACCACTAAGATTCTATACATGCATACGCACCCATGTGTGTTTTTAAGAAGCAAAAAATAATGAATAAGAATAGTCAACATGATCTTATGAGAATTGTAACATTTGTATCCATATTATTTTTTTATCAAATTTCATTTTTTGTTGTTGTGAGAAATGATAATTATAAATGTAGACTTTTTTATGTTACATTTAAAACTCCAAAGTTAATATACATATATACACACACATATTTTTAAATGATTATATAATCATAGCACATTTATAGTTATTTTCTTTTGAGAAAAAATGAGTTTTCACTTTATATATTCTTTCTCTTCTCTTTATTCTTTCAATCTTTTTCTTCACTCATTTTAGCATTTTTCTGGAAAATTAGCTATCGTTTATATGTATATGATACTATGAATAAGAAGTACAAAATATTATATTTATAGAAACACGAACACATTGCAAGTATCAAAACTACAGTGATTGAAAACATCACTAATATTTTCAAACACACAATCTTTAAGATTCAATGTAATTAATAGTTGACTTAGTTTCTTAAAAACATTATCAACGTGATTTGTTATCACCTCGAAGAAAAAAAAAATTAAATTACCAGATATTCAATTTCTTATTACGCGAATGAAAGAAAATTATCAGAAAAAAAACCCACTTCAACAATTTTTACACATGAAGCTTTATAAGACTTTTATTGAAAGTTCCTTTTATGGTTTCTTTTTCCTTTTACGAAATCTTTATTAATATGTATTCTTCTAACACACAAAAAAAGTTCGCATAAAAGGAATAAAATATCTAATAATTAATAAAATTATTGGAATAATGAGAAATATTTTAGACAATAACTAATAAGAACAATGATAACATAAGTTACCATAATTATATATATATATATATATATATATATATATATATATATATATATATATATATTATATTCATAAAAACATGAGTAGTAGAAAATTTTATAATTACAATTATTTGTGTATTTATGAGTTCAGTTTATATTATATTACATTTGCAAAACTTAATCAATTGAATCATTTTCTTCTCCCTATACTCTTTTAACCTTTTCATTTAGTTTTTCCTAGTGGCATTAAATTTATTGATGTATGGAATGGCCTCCAAATTTCTTGGCAATTTGTAACAGGAACCTGAAAAAAATGATTGAGGTTGTGTGGGTCTGGTGCTGAGAAACAACAATGTTTTCCTTTTGCCACACAAATTGTTGCTGTGCAAACTCACCAATATTTCTTAATAAATTATTTCTGTTCAATAATGAAGTCCATAAAATTTCTCCATCTTTGACTCCACCGTTGCTTGGGCACACCACTATGCATCTATCTTCAGCACTGAGACCCTACCAAATATTAAATACTCCTGAAGATCCATTGCCATCAGACGTTGAAAGTACATAGATCATTGTCTAATTGTTGGTGGAAGCCAGCCTCACCTAGCCTTCTTTGGACCATTTTTGCAACACCTTCACTACAATTCAAATTGGCCATCACACACCTTGCACATGAATTCACAGACCAAATCAAGGACCTTTCTGTATCAATCCTCTTCTTTTTCTTCAAAATAGGGTGCACACTGGGTCATGGATATGTGCATATCATACGTAGTGTCTAGGGACTCATGAACAAGAGGAAACCAAATATTGGATGACATGTGACCCCGATTGCTCCTGTGGAGGCAAATCCTTGATTTGCATAGACTTAATGACATGGTGGTGGGGTTTGTTGGATCTTAATATAATTATGATATATCAAGGTATCACATAATTGAGAAATACCTTGGTGTCTTTTTATATATACATATAACATTTTTGAGAAGATATTAATCTCATAACACTAAAACAAAAGAGGTTTTTTATATTTCTTTTCTAAAACTTTTTACGTTTGTTAACATTCTGACGTGAATTCGCATAACGTAATTTTACGTCAAATTAAATCTTTAAACGTAAAAGTTTTTATTTTACTTGAGACCAGAACTTAGTTCGATGTAAAGTCCTAATAAAAAAAAATAAGTTAAAAAAGTCTAAAATTTATATTGAATCAAGGTATTGAAATTCTTTTAAAAATAATATTTATTGTGATATACGAAATAGTTTTCACATAGTTTAGGAATCAAGATTAAAGTCTATTCTAATACACATTTTTCTCTTAACCTAGTAAAATTATGACGGAACTTGAGCTTCAAAACAGACAATACCTCATATACGGTAAATGATCCTAACAGTATTACGTCAACGGACTTGAAGTCAAAACATTTCAAACCTAAACCTAAAATACACACAATTCTCAACAACAATAATTAAACATTTAAATTATAAAAAATCTATACAAAATTATATTTTTTAGGCTAAAAAATTTATAAACAACAAAATAAGAATATATTATCTATATTGGAAAAGGAAAATAGTCCATTATTTTCTTAATTTTTGAATGTTATACTAAATTAACATAGATTGATCATTAAAGACATAAAATATTAATCATAAATATACAATATAATTAATTTTATATTTAGATATGTTGTCTTTGTTCACAAGTTAATGATACATCTCTAAAATAATGATTCTTATCCAATACATTACCACATTCAATATTCAATGATAATTTCGGCTCTCATTCTTCATTAAAGTTATCCTACAATTTTCTGTTTTCTAAAGAGTTATATATACACATATAATTTTTCAACTTGATTACTCTGGATACAACAAGGCTTGTCACCTTATGAAAAATAATCACGTGACTAGAATTGTTAGGTATGATGAAGGGTAATGAATGTGCATTGGCGTATTAGGGATCACATCCACACGCACAATTATTGATTTCACTAAATTTGTCCTTTGAGAGGGTTTCATAGATGGGGAACCACTTGCATGAGTGACCCAAACATTATCCCCAAGGTTTCAAACAATTCTACATGAGTTTCTTAGCCCTCATGGCAATGCCCCCATTGACTCTTAATTGAGCTTTATGCATAAGTACGATAGTTTAAGGGGGATGTTTTCAATATGTTAAGACATTTTTGGAGCGATATGGTTAAACACGTCTTCCCAACCTTGTCCTGTTTAGAATGGAAAGATCAAAAGACTACAAAGGTGTTAATATCAAAACTTCTTAATATATAATATTAGTATTAATTTTGTAAAAGGAAAAGACTATGATTATAAAAATATCTGAAAGCTAGTCGGTATCTAAAAGCCAACAAGAAACGTTTGGGATAAAAAAAATTGCAAGTTTAAAAAATATTAAAACTTATAATTGGATTTTGCCTTTAAAATATTATATTTTAGCTTAGGATGATTTTTTTTTTTAATTTTTAGCTTTAAAATAAAATAGTGTAAAATTTATTTTTCATGTTAAAGATGATTTAAAGATATGTTTGCATGCGGTTCCAGTGTCCAAAATATTAATGATTAATATTTTTTTTATATTTTTAAAGAAAGATACAGAAGCGTTGATATTTTTAGCTAATTTAAACATTTATATTAGATTTGATTTTTTAAATTATTTTGATAGTTTTTTCAGAAATATATTTAATATTTTTTAAATATAACTTTTTGTAATTTATTGATTGAGTATCTCTATTGTTCTAAAATTAAGGGGTTTTGTACTAAAAAATGGTATAATTTTATTCATAAATTATGATAATTGGTAAAAAAAACTTTTTTATTATATTTTAAAGTAAGTTGTCAGTGAGGAAGACGACCTTACATAAGTAAACTCATGCATAATATACAACTTTAATGGATAAAGAAATTTAATGTTGAAAATAATTAATTTTTTGAATAAAATTATAATATAAGTTGTTTACTACGACTTCAGTTCAAATAATAATAGAAGTCGTCAACACTAATATAACCTCGATTCAAAAGTATTGTTTTATCATTAAATTTTTTTATCCATTAAAATTGTACATCATGTTGACAACTATTTTTAATTTGAACTCGTTTCCTTGCTAATGACTTAAACAAACATAATATATATATATATATATATATATATATATATATATATATATATATATATATTATTTAAACTCGTTTCCTTGTTAATGACTTAACAAAAATATAGTATATTCTTTTTACCCTATACAGTGACATATAAATAAAATTGTATTATTTTTGTGCACAAACCGTTAACATGATGTAGCGATGCTATCTTGTTATTTGAAAAGAAAAATAACAAATAATGTTAATAATTATAATAAAATTAATTTACAAATCATTTTTAAGATAATGTAAAAGTCAGTGTTTTGAAATTGAGTTAAAACTTCTTCAACTTCTTTTTTTCAAAACATATTTCTTTCTAAAAGTTTTATTTGAAAAATAAGAAGTTTTCAATTACCACAAATAAATTCTTAGTTTGTAAGTTTTCATAAAATATATATATATATATACTAAAATAATTTTATTTTCTATTTTTAAAAACATATGTTTTTCTAAAAGTTAAATTTTCAAATTTCTACCTACATTTTTTTATAAGTTTTCCTTTAAGTATATTTTTTCCTTTTTTGTTCTTTTTCAAGTCATAGAATAAAATATAGTCGAAAACAGACTTCACTCAATTGAAAAAATTATGTTTTTTTTCTTCACACATATATTTATTAGTTTGTAGGATTTGTGCATGTTTAGTGGAGAGATCATTAGATTAGATTAGATGTTGCATGTACTTTCTGCATTAGGTTAGTTTTTCTGCAAGGATGTTTATATTTTCTTTTATTATCTTTAAAAGTTTCAATGATTCTAGCATAGATAAGTCTCTCTAAAAAAATTATATAAAAAAAATTAATTTTTTTCATCAAACTCTTTTGATGTATAGTTGCATACGGAACTTGCATGAGATCGATTTGGGTTTGCTAATCAAAATCTTAGTTGGAAGAGTCTAAATTTTCTTAAGTTGAGATGAGACTCTTCTTCCACCTTCTTCCTTTTCCTTTCCTTTTTCAAGATCTAGACATTCTGACTTGTAATTTTGAAGCTTTTTTGCAGTCATAACAAACAACCTTCTCCTCGTGTGCTTGTATCTTCTTATATGTTTTTCATCATCTTCTTAAACTTTTTTGTGAGAAAGAACAACTCATCAACATTTGTGTCTAAATTGTCTGATGTATCATCTACAAACTCATAGAATTTATCAGACGCTACCTTATTCTCTTTGTGTGAAGTCTTTAAGGTAAGATTTTTCATTTTAACCGTCTTAACCTCATCCTGCAAACTTGTTCATGAATAAGAAGAATACCTACTAGTTCTTCCATAGACATGGCTTCTATGTCCTTAGATTATCTCATAACAGTTTTCTAGGCTCTCCATCTAAGGGGAAGGGTCATCAATACTTTATCATTAATCTCATACTAACTAATAGTCGTTCTAAGAGATACCAAACTATTAATAATAGTCTACAACCTAACAATCATGGATTGGACACTCTCATTATCGTCCATGGTGAACATCTTGCATTGGAGTCTAAGTAGAGTATGTTGGTTTCTTTTTACCACTTTGGATCCTTTATATTACAAGGCTAGATTTTCCCACATCTCCTTCGCACTTTGTAAGGCATGGACTTTAACAATCTCCTTCTTAGATAAAGCACATATCAGAATATGCTTAGCTTTGACATATAACTAATATTGATATTATTAATCTACAAACCGATAGAAGTGCTCCTAAGTGCTTTAGCTTCTTGATCACGCTCCAATTAATGTAGTGTAGGAAAAAGCCTTGATACACCAACAAAACCATGGAAGGAGCTCCTCAACGAAGGCGGAAGCAATTGAGATTGGAAGAAGAACCGTGGAGGTGGAGAAACAAGGAAGAAGCTATGAGAGAAGCTTCAACTAGAGGTGAACTAGGTGATGCAAGCCTTGAAGGAGGTTAAGCTAACCTTCAAGAGAGAGTCTCTAGCTTCTAGGAGAAGAAACCTAATAGGAAACTTGATCAATGTGCATAAAATTCAGTAACATTTCATTATGGAAAATCAAGCTTACAAGAGAGGTCTCTACACCTCTTATTTGTAGAAGAAAGGATAAGTTACTTAGCTTATCATATAAGTTATCTAGGTAGTGTATGGGAGAAGCTAGGTCAAGAAACCCTAGCTTGCATCACACGTTAGGGTTAGGGTTTACCTAGCATGTGATACATGCCACTTAAGCCCTAGGTCAAGCGTCTCCCACTAATGAGAAGGCGCCATATGTCTTACTCTAATAGGCGCTCCTAAATTTAAACCTAGGTACCTTTTACAAACCCTAAGACACCTAGGGTTTTATTTACAAGAAGAAATTTTCCTATACTAATTTTTACAATTTTCCAAGTGATCCTCAAAGTTTAGAATAGTCAGCATTTTGATCTATGTAGGTGTCTCTAACTCTTCATTAGCTTCAAGATGCTTGAGCATAGCTTTGGTGACTCGACCTTGCCTGAGCCTTCTTCTATCACAAACCATGTATCCCTTTATAGCAAGTTACCAGTGGCATCAAACAAAGAAGGAATGTCAGCCTCAATTATCTCTAGTAGTTCAACATTGCAATACTTAAGGAAAACAACCATCTTGAATTTCTATAATTCAAACTTTTCTCCCTCGAAAATGGATGGACGATTAATAGCTTCACATTTTAGAGTCCAAAGAGTCTACCAGGATTGTTTCTTCTTTTCCTGTTAAGAACTAACCTTAGAGGTTAGCTCTGATACTAACTATAAGTGCAACTTGTTACAACAAGGGAGTGGGGTTGAATGGAGCTTGGACTCTTGCAATAGATGAAGATAGATTGTCTAATAACCCGTCTAATCAGACCGCCTAGTGGGTCATACATCTTCTAGTGTCTCAATAGTCCATTTACAAGGTCTTAGATTGTCTAAGGTTTCAACAGTGTTATGCTGAAGGAACTTGATGTTTGGAAGCCCCTCTCTAGCAGAACATCACATTTGGAGGAATTTGTTTTGATGGTTCGAGAGAAAATGCATTACCTAATCCTTTTATCACTTTTAGATGAAATTCTTCGTGAGGTTACAAATGAAGAAAATGCTTCTAGGTTGTGGTTGAAGTTGGAGAAACTTTTATGACAAAGTCAATCTATAACAAGTTATTCACAATAAAGGACTCTTTAGACTTTGTATGAAGGAGAAATTGTTGTTGAAGGAGCATCTTGATGAGATTAACATACTTGTGATGGAGTTAATAAATCTGGATGAGGAGACGAATATAAAGATATTGCAGTGACTATATTGGTATGTCTTTTCCTTTTATTTGAAAACTTTGTTAATTATTTGAGTGTAGATAAAGATTGTATTACTCTATAGGAGGTGAAATTTTATCTTTATTGTTAGCATCAGTGGACTGCTGCAGTGATTTGATGAAGCCAACCATGTGTGAAGAAGTTCAAGACCTATGATCATATGTGGAATGCATGAAGATTCATGAAGATTTGAAGCTTGGTCTAGAACTTAGGAATGTGGTTGAGGCAAGTATGATTCAACGTAGCATGATGTGCATTTGTTAATCATTAATAAGCTCCAACAATTTAAAAAGCTGATTTAAACAAATGTTTTTGAAATAATCACAAAAATCAGATTTTTGTATTTTAAGCAACTGTTTTAACCGATTGAGAAAAACAGTCGACTGTTTGACAATCGACTGAAATTTAAAAGACAGTTGTCTATAAAAAGGTGGCGCG
>Ga0209700_108083_pt1 | contig 13961 bp, 5 predicted proteins | sample SiratroredBW_FD_187528 | JGI IMG/M metagenome (GOLD analysis project Ga0209700, IMG submission 187528) | Root nodule microbial communities of legume samples collected from California, USA - Siratro red BW (SPAdes) (version 2) | ecosystem: Host-associated > Plants > Roots > Nodule | place: USA... | reverse complement strand
CATTGTAGTTGGTTACAATTACAACTTTAAATTTTCTTACCATTTCATTCTAATTGCATTTATACATATATATATATATATATATACATATATATATATATATATATATATATATATATATATATATATATATATATATATATATATATATATATATATATATATATATAAATAAATGCAACTAAGATTACATTAAGGATTGGATTAGTTTGTATATTTTCCTGTTATTTTTTCATCATAATGTCACATTGTGTTAGTCTTTTCGATGGCCAAGTCGTCGCTTTGTGTGCGGAATGTTGTCTTGGCCTAGCCCACACACTGATATTAGCAACGGTCAAGCTGTTTCAATAAGCTTCACCTGTTGAGATAACTAAGTCGTCACTAATACCAGTGCGTTGGTTAGGCCAACACAACATCTAACAAAGCTTGGCTTACACAAACTGTTACAATAGTGACAAATTTTTTGATGGCTTGACTGTCGTTATTTGAGTCCAATTGTAGGCCGACACTAATTTTAAATAACTTTCAAAGTTTTAGCATCTGTAGTGCAGCCGCCACTTAACCGACGAATAAGCATCAGTTTTTATCTCTTTAGGTCAGTTTTTGATAGACATTATATAGTTATTTTTATATAGTACTAGAGTTAAAAATGGTTTTAAAAAGTTAAAATTTCTTACAATTTTTTTTTTCATATTCTCTTCTTATTTTTTCTCTTATTCTTTGTTGTATCTTACATTTAAGATAGAATTAAAGGTTTCCTTAAATATTTTTTATAATTAATTATTTTTTAATTTTTTAGATGGTTTTTTCATTATTATTTTTTATTTTACTTAACTACAATACTCTTTAAAAACTATTTGATTTGCTTTTCAATATTCATATTTTATTTAAATAGAATACGAAATATTTTATGAATTTAATCATAGGAGTTAAAGTATAAAATTTTCTAACTCTTATATTTAAAGTAAGGATAAAATAAATAATATATTTATTTAAAAATAAAGATGTTACATAGTCTTTACCAACACTTACGAGAAATCAAGAAATAAAAATTTAATTTATTACATATAAAGAGAATGAAGGGGGTGAGAAATGTTTCTTCGCATGAAGATTTGCGGGAAAAGATGTAAGGTGTATAATAAAATAATAATAAATTTAATAAAATTATAAAATAATAATAATACTAATAATATATTAATAAAAAATATTAACAATAAGTTTATAAAATAATAATAAAATGAGATAATTATTAATAATATTAATATTAGAAAATAATAATAATTATTATAAAATTTTTTATTTTAATTTTAATTTTAAATAATTGATACTTTTATAATCTTATCAATTAAAATAATAATTTATCAATCATATTTAATAAATTATTTATATTTAATCTTAAATTAATTTTAATTATAATTTTATCCTAAAAAGTTATTTTATCAACTATATCTATCATATCTTTCACAAATTTTTATAATGTTTTTCTTATTTTCTTACCATTTATTCCTTTATCCAAACAATCTAACTTTTCATACACTTTCCTTTCAAGTCTACTCCTTCTAATCCACTTCCTTAACCAAACAAAACATTAAGGAATTGACAAAATTCTTTAAGGAAGGGAAAGACTAACAAAAAAAAATCACTACTAGATCTTCATCTTTCATTTTCATGTTCATATCTCTTAGTTCTATTATAATACATTCATACCATCAAGACGTTCTTTTAACGATGAACTCTCTTTTATGTGAAGTTCAAACAATTATTTATTGATAAACAATTTATTATAGATAAATTTTTATCTTAACAACATTCCAGTATTAACTATAATCCAAAAAACATCGAAGAGAGACAAGATAATCAAAAATTGAGTCTTTTCATTATCAATTCTCATAATTGACTCTTTTAAGTATGTAGCTCTATTAGATAAGGACATCTAAATCTAGTATTCTAACAAAGCCTATATCTTAATACACTCAAAAAGTTAAAATTATTATTTCTTGTAAATTTCTATAGTGTTTGTCATCTTTTTAAACATCTTCAAAATTAAAATTTTAATAAAACTAGTTTATCGATATCAAATTAAGAAGAACGCGTAAAAAAACATATAAAAACACCAAATTATCTCATACTTACAAAATATAGAAACATTTAAAAAATAAACTAAATGACATGATATGAGAGATATCGATTAATCTTTTCATAATGAACATACACAAGACCAACATGCAGTGATTTACAAAAAGATTACAAAGATGACAGTGACAAAATACAAATTACGAATTCAATTTCTAAAACTCTCTAAACATTAGTAAGACTACACTATATATAAATTAATATTAACGTCTTAACTAAATAATGAAATAATAATTTGATAATAACTTAAATACAAACATTGGGTAAACGCTATAGAAAAGTAAAATGAAATATAACATTCTAACACATTGAGTTCCGTCTTCTTATATCACCAAATACAAATAAGTGTTAACAATATTTTTCCTATCACCTTCTTTATTGTCAAATAAATATGCGATACTGAAAGAAAGTTCTTTTAATGAGGAACCTTTAGACACACGTCACACCACAAGGTATCCTATGTTTTATATTAAATGACATATATTTAAATTAATGACAATAATTGTTAATATTAAAAACGAAAACATAAATTATTAATAAATTATTAACAATTATCAACTTCTTAATTCACAATATAATAATTTAATCAACATTTTAGATTTTACATTTTAAATATTTTATTAATTTCTGTTAACATGATTTTAAAATAATTAATAATTATTATCGTTCTTAATTATATTTTACATCTTTTTTTTAATAATACTCATAATTTAAATTAAATATTAATAATCATTGATCCTAACCACTCCTTTTTCTTAAAAACATTTTCTAATAATTCTAAACTTTTACATTTTTAAAAATTGTATTAAATATATCTGTTATTAATCAAAATTATCACATTCTTTTTTAAATTTATCTTTCATTTATATTTTAAAAAAGTATTTCTACTTTTCTAATATAAATTTTTTATAGTGGTTAACTTTTTTAATTCATAAATTTATTAACAATAATATATATATATATATATATATATATATTATTTAGTTTATATTAATTAATTTAGTTCAACAGTGTATATAATTTTTTAAATAAATGTTTCAAAATATTTAATTTAAAAAAATCAAAAATTTTAGGAGTCGATTTTCAATATTTTTATCTAGGGTGGCTCAAGGTCCAAACAGGTAAAATAATCACTTTAGACCTCAAAGTTTAGAAAGTCTCAAAAAAATTTAATACTAATATATTATTATAAAATTAAAAAATATTTAATTTTAAAATTATACTAAAAAATAATTTTTAATTATAAATTTAAAATATCTTAATTGACTTCAAGTTTATATGGTATTATAAATATTTTTTAATAACTTTAACTTTAAATTTATATTAGTATTATAAATATTATTTAATGAATAATATTTTTGAAACTTTATTATAATAAATTAATAATATTTTTTGTTAAAACCAAATTGAACAGACAATGAATTCTAAGATTAAAACTTTCTAATTTTCTTTCTATTTTTTTTTACAATTCTATCATATTAACATCATTTTTTATATTTTTTTCATTATTTGACTCTTTCATTTATCTGATTCTCTTATATAGTTCTTCATTCTTTGGCTCTTCCATTAATCTTTTTCTTCCTATTTGACGTCTTCACTTATATCTGTCCTTTCTCTCATTCTTTTGATTATTCAATAATATTATTTCAATTTAAGCTTTTGATTCTCATCAAGATAATTTTCAATCCTAAATTTGTTTTATCATTATATACTATGTATTTATGTGTGTCTTTATTTGGAGATCTGAAATAGTAATAGATTAAAAAATTAGAATTTATGTTTACTATTTTTGAATGTAGGTAAAAATAATATCAGATTAATAAATTGATATTATTATTTTTTATTATTATTTAATTAATTTTAAAATAATTTATACATATTTAGAGAAGTACATTAAAAATTTAGAATTTATAAATTAAATTTAAAGACTTATCAAAAGATAATATTAAAAAATAATAAAAAACTTTTTCAAAACAAAATACTATAATCAAATTCATTATTTTCTCCTTTTAATCTAGTCTTGTTTTATATACTTATAAATTATATTTAATGTTATATATCTTATAATTTTTAATTTTATATAAAAATATACAAATATATTCAAAATTTAAAAGTGTTAAATTTTAAATAAATTTTAGATAAAATATCATAATTTTAAATACTTTATAAATTTTAAAAAACCTATTTTTTTTTAATTTACTTTGAGTCTCATGAAATCTTAAGCCGCTACCGGTTTTATTAATGTGATGAATGCAAGGTTGCTAGAAAAACGAAGTTGCAAGTTAACCCATCTGTTTTTAAGGATCATGATTCATCCATATTTTCATTTTACACTCACCTAATAACTATATAAATTATTATTTTATTATAATGTAATTTTAAATAAAAAAAAATTGTAGACTAGATAGTTTTAAAAACCAGTTTTATCAAAGTATATAATGAAACCTACACTGGCAGTCTGATAATAGAGCAGTTATAGCCTCAGAACTACTACACCAGCTACCACGTTCTGCCAATAATATTTTTGCTTTTATGAACCCAAACAGATCCTGCTCAGCCAAAAGACACTCACTCATACATGATTTTCTTTTTCATTTACATGATTATAATTATTTTATTTTCTAACAAATATATCTTTTACATTATTCTTATCTATGTGTTAATTACGTTTTGGTTTAAACTTAAATAAATATTTTTCTGATTTTTAACTAAAACGTTATGCATTCTAATGGATGTATTAAGAAAGAAAGATTTACTATTTTTAGGGTGAAAAGACTTTTCATTATGTAAGTTTTCAAAATAAAAGTCTAACTTTAACTAAACAGTAACAAAAATACTAGAACAGTATCTGTTTTTTTACAGAAGCTACTAGAGGTGTTTAAGATAACATAAATGAGATTTAGCATGGCATCAGCATCAAGTTTTGGTTTTGTTTTTGTCTCTTTCTTCTCCCTGAGTTGCAGGTCACGTGAAACTGTACATCGTGAGTCCCCCACCTCAGTAAATAGCCATTACTTGACACAGATAAACTGACAAAACAAGCTCAGTTTTCAGAAAATTGCATGCATATAGGTATACTACTCTCTGAATATTTCACGTGAGCCTGCCTTTTATCTTTGAAAATCTCAAACCTAGGTCCACTGAATCTGACCTTAATCTCTCTAAACCATTATCTGACACGTCATGCACGCGTTCTTCCCACCAAGTCCCTCAGTTCACTATATAACGACACTTGCTTTACTCATTAGCATTATTGCATGTATACACTGCCCTAGAGAGAGTAGGTTAACTTGGTGAGCATAGAGATGAGGAAATCATGTGGCTTTTTCTTCTTCCTCCTTCTTCTGGTCTTTGCTTCCCGTAAGATTAATCTCCCTTGTGTTTTTTTATTATTATATGATTTCACTTGTTTAACTAGGTTCTATATGTAATGTGTGTTTAATGAGTATATACTATTACTTATTTGTGTGTTTTGTTTGTGGTGGCAGAGGTGGTGGTGCAGACGGAGGGAAGAGTGTGCGAGTCACAGAGCCACGGGTTCAAGGGTCCATGTTCTGGAGACCATAACTGTGCTCTAGTATGCAGGAACGAAGGTTTCTCCGGTGGCAACTGCAGAGGCTTCCGCCGCCGATGCTTCTGCACCAAGATTTGCTGAGTCAACATATCAAACATTAGTGCATGCATCTCACTACCAAATAAATCACATGCATGTACTCTTTCTTGTTATCCATTTGAAAATGGGATATAGCTACCACAAGCTATTTCTCGCGTTCTACTTAGACACCTTTTGCTCATGTGTTTGTTCAGCCTTTTATTTATAATTAATAACCAATGTTTCTTAGTTACCTCCTTGTTATACATCTCATCTGTCGCTTAGTTCTAAGTTTTCTCTATTCTTGTTCTTCCTTCCATTTCCTGTCTTTTATTACTTTTTTATTGGAGAAAATTTGTTGGAGGTAAGGGTGTTCTATCCACATAGAACCTATGACAACTCAGAAAATTAATAATTTTGACCAATATTATAAGCGATGAGATTCAAACGCTGGAATGAGCTGAAAGATTTTGGTGTGCTGTCTTATTGGGATGCTTTTGGAAATCAGTTTAGTTAAGAATGTTTAGTTTTGTGCATCAAAATTTGAAAATCTTGTTGAAGGTTATCTAAACGTTTTCTAGACACTTAGTTTGCTTTGCTTTGTTTTTAATTAATAGAGTACCAGAAAAAGACAAATTTGAACCTGGAACTTGCATTACCTCTACATCTCATTAGATTTAAACTCCTCAAAAAGTCAGAACAGACATATTTACTAAGAATAACGATGGGGGATGGATATCTTTCTACTGTCTGAAAATTTTATTAATTTTTAGGTTGTTTTTTTGGTTATAGTACTTTTTGTTATTCATCTCACATGCCATGGCCATTGAGCGTTACCATCTGTGATCATTGGGGGGCCATCAAGGACTCGCTTAAGAAAAATGAGGCATGGATTTTCATTAGGAGTTATGTGGTTGTACCTGAAAGGGTAGTGGTGGCTTGTCGCATTACTCTTAGTTTATTTTTGTTAATAATGATAATAAAGTTATTTTTTTAAAGAATTTGTGTAATAAAATAATTTAAATAATTATATCCTAAAGAATTTATGTACTATAAAATATTTAAACAATTATAATAATTCAAAATTTAAAATAAATTCATAAACTGGTAAATATATGTATAAATTAAAATTAAATTAAGAAAAATTATACTTTTATAAACCATTGAAGATGAAAGACAGAAAAATATCTAAATATAATATAACCTGTAAAAATAATACGATGAACTTCGTAAGGTTAGTTTTTATCTATATTCATTCATGTATTATGAAATTTAATGCCAACCAATAAAATTATTCAAATCTAATTATTAAACGATTTCAAACTTAATTTGAGTTTGAGAATTATTTATTAATGTTCATTTTTTAATTAATTATATAAATGAATTTTATATTAATAAATAGATCTTAAGATTAAATTTGAGAATTATTTATAATGTTAATTTTTTAATTAATATATAAATGAATTTTATATTAACAAATAGATCTTAATCACAACAAATGAAATATATTTTATTTGTAAATACAAGTTTTTATTTGATAAATTAATACAATTATAAATTCAAAAATTACTTTTTAATAGTTTTAAGAATTGATAGTCAAGTTATAAATTCACACAAATAAATAAAAATATAAAATTAATAAACTATGTATTAAAAAAATATTTATGACACAAATAAGTATAAATATAAAATTAATAAACTATGTATTAAAAAAATATTTATGATAACACATAACATAAGTTTAAGTCTAAATATGATTAAGTTTAAATATAAGTTTAAGTCTAAATATGATTAAGTTTAAATCTAAATATAATTATATTATGAAAGTTTAGAGATTGATACAAGAACATGTGTATCTTATCTTTGCAATTTTAGAACCATATACGAGAGTCTAGAAAGGTTGATACAACAATATGTGTATCTTTCCAAATTTTAGAGCATATTACAAGTTCTATAGAAAAAGTAAGGAATTTTTTTTTATTTTCTATTATTATAAATGTATTTATATTAATAAGTTAAATGAAAAGTAATTTCTAATATAAACTTTATGCTTATTTTTCTTAAGCTCTCTTAAAAGAGTAAGAAGTTTAGGTAATATTTTTGGCCTAATCAACTAAGGTGATTAATTTGTGTCAACATTCAATTTCGTTCAGGCAAATAAAAATTATTTCTTTTTGCAAATATAACAAAAAAATAATAATAAAATGATAAAAATAAGAAATTAAAACTTTTTAACATGTGTCGTTTAGTTCTTTGCAATTTAGAATAAATAATAAAAAGGAACTTTGACTTTATAAGTAAGGTTTGATTAAATAATAATAATAATAATAATAATAAGATAAAATGAATTTTGTAAAAAATGATAAAATAACACAAAAAAAGGGTGTTGGGTCTGTCTTAAAATAAATTGAATAGAAAAATTAAGTGAGCCCAACTGGATAGAAAGATGTTTTCTGAAGCCTAATTTACTAATAAAAAAAGTTACTGTTTACACCTCCCTTATCTGTTAATTGTGCTTGCCACATAAGCCCTAAGGTTTACAGAAACACATTGCCCATTCAATTATGCTTGCCACATAAGCCTAAGGTTTACAAAAACACATTACTCATTCAAGTTCCTATGTAACTTTAGTACCTTTTAATTATTTAATTAGTGCCTAACAAATTTTATTTCTCATAACTAAATTTTCACCTTTTTGCCTTCTCACACTTATCACATTTAGTAGTCATGCTTTTAACATTTAACCAATAGTCATGCTTTTAACATTTAACTAATAGTCATGCTTTTAACATTTAACTAACAATCATGTTTTGACATTTAAACTCCCATAGCCTTATTTAACTCCTATAGCCTTCCTATACTCATACGTTCAGAGGCTATTCATGTTCAGGGGCTATTTATGTTAAGTGGCTATTCATGTTCACTAACTATTCATTTTTCTTTTTATTATTATTGTCCTTTTGCTTATTCTTCCTGAAATGTAACCTCCTCTTAAGCCAAAAGGAGTTAATACAGAGAGGTGGAATAATTGATTTTTAATAAAAATCATGATTGAGGGTGCTATGAGTATTATGGAGGGAGATGAAGGGATGGACAAACAAAAATATAAAGAACTGCTCCTATTTTCAAAGAGGGGGAGGACAAAAAAAATTAAGGGACAAAGAATACACAGAAATTCTTAGAAATTTAGAGAGAAAAAGATAATGAGGAAGAATATTAAAAAATATTATTGGATTCTGTTGAAAAAAATCTAAGGGTCCAGTAGAAACCACCAGAAAGAGAAAACAAGAAGCTAAATTGGGAATCTTCAACTGGTTCGTCTTCTTCCTTTGATTCTGTCTTGTTTATGCTTTTTTTGTTGTCCAAATTCATGTTTTTCATATGTATTGTTGTGTTTTGTTTAACCTGTACAATATCAATGAATAATTATTTTTGTAAGCATTGTTTAATTAATTTTTATAAATTATTATATCTATGAGACGATTACTGCCACTGGCACGATCAGGTAGATCCTTGATACGGTTGCTGTTACCACACCGATCCTAAGATTATCTAATTGCTGTATTTTTTGCACAACTAATATTGTTCATATGACAAATTTGGCTGCTGCTAGCAGTCAGTAAATTCCAATAACAAAATATAGTAACATTAGATATCATTAACCCAGAGACAGAAAATAAACACAAAACCCACAACCAGAATCAAAAATACCTAAACTCAAAACCTATAAAAATCCTCAGAACTCAGTGAATCCAAAGACCCACTCAAAAGAATACCAAACAGTCTTTCTAAAAATAAAACAGGTTAATCAAAAGTCGGTCCATAGTCAGTAGCAAATATAATTCCAGAAAATTAATAATCCCAACTCCAGAAAATTAATAGCAAAGTCCCAAATTCGAAAATTTTCAAACCATGTACCAAAACATAAATTATTCAGAAACAGAAATCCACCCCAAGCAACCAATCCAGAAACAGAACCCAAAAGGCAAAGAAGTCCCTTTTCCCAATTTAAAAAACCTAACATCAACCGCCACTATCCCTCACGGATCCAAATAGTCACAGTAAAGAACAAAACCAAAATAATCATTCTAGAAACAAAGGAGCTCAAACATCCGATTATAATCCTTTCTGCCACTGCTTAGGGTATTAGGATTCATTATTTGTTTTTTTAATTAATCTTATTGTTTTTATGTTGTACATTTTTTTTAATAACATAATAAAAGTAAGTTAGGAAAATAATAAAAAAGAACCTTTTTTTTTTTACATAAACTTTTAAAAATAAAATATTAGATTTAAAATAATTTTAAAAATAATTTAAAAATATATATAATATTTAAAAAAAACATTTAATTAACAGTTTTAATAAAATTTTTACAATAAACAAATATAAACTTTTTCTTTCAGAAAAACGAGATTAAATGAAATTTCGAAAAATATGAAACTATCACCAAATCAACTTTTAAAATTAGAACTACGTGATCCCTGATTTTCGTTTGGAAATACATAGGACCAAGGTCAATCCTTGTCGGGTTCAAAAAATAAAAAAATAAAAATTTGTCTCTGTTATTATTTTGTTTGTTTATTGTTCATTCTTAAACTGTATTTTTTTAAATATATATTCATTTTTTGTTGATGTAATTATTTTTTTTTTGGAAAAATAACATTTTGTAGAACCACGCTTATTTTTATTCATTTAATTAAAGGTACCGTCTTAGGACGGGCGTTGTGGGGTGCTGACACCTTTCCCACACGTAATCGACTCCCGAATCTTAAATTTGGTTCATAGGCATTTTTTTATTTTTGGTTTTTTCTATAGTTTTCCCATAAAAAAGCTATAGTGGCGACTCCATTATCAATTTAAACATTTTTATTCAAAATTAACAAGTTTGTGATCGCCCCGTCGTGATCCCGGTTGCGACAGATGGCGACTCCACTGGGGAATTTCTAGAGAGTCAGGCCAATTTATTTATTTGAGTAAGATCTGATGTGGTTATCTGATGTTTATTTTTCTATTTTTTAGTTTATCACTTTTGTAAATAATATTTGCTGTTATCTATGTTTGCATATATTGTTTATTATTTTAGAACTATTTATGTTTATATATTGTGCTTTTTGTATATATTGCATGCCATGCATTTTAATTTGCAGCGCAGGAGCGTATCCAGGTATGTAAATAGTTGTGTGTTTTATGCAATATTGAACTTGAACCTTAGGGTAGAAGACATGCTATCTATATCTGCCTGGGAATTTTCTGGCTATTTTGCAGGTGGGGTTTGGGTTTGCATTTTTCTCCCTCCACACACATTTTATTTGCATATCATGAGTGGGGCCCTGTACCCGGGTCTGTGAACTGTGAAGTTTAGAAATAGAGGAGTCGCGTAACAAGATTGGGGGATGTACTTCCTTTCCTGGTCGTTGTGAGAGCTCCAGCTAGAGTCTGTTTGTTTTATTCTCATGTCTATAAAGGTCATTATTGACTGATGTGGATATGTGATAAGGTGGGCCATGGCTCTAGTGACCTTTAATAGGAATTAAGGCATAAGCCACCCTTTGTGAGCACATTTACATGCCTAGGACTTAAGCCTCATTAGGGCAAACCCTAATTAGGACACTAAGGGAGACTTTTTGCAGCTCAATTATACATTGTCATTCATTACAAACAAATATTAAAAAATAAAAAAAATATCAATCTCATTTTTTTTAGAGAAAATTTCTGAGAGTGGGCTGAGAACAACTCTGGCTAAGAAAGACTTGGTACTTAAGCAGTCCAATTGTGACTCACCTCTCTTTCCTGGGAGTTTACTTGGTATACTTTCAACACTTTTTCTTTAAAAAGAGGAGAGAGATTTTTTTTTTAATACATAAGTACCAATCTCATTTTTTAAATATATTAAATATTTTCTATTTAAAAAATAATAAAAATTGATTTTAAAAAAACCCTAATTTCATGGATCACATTTTTTATTTTAATAATAACAAAAAACATTATGCATAAATAAATAACATTAGTCTCATTTTGCATTTCATATTTCCTTTTTCTAAAAATGATTTTGAGAAATAATAATAAAAACATAATAGAAATAAAAAAAATATTAACGTCATTTTTTTCTGCATACATTACAAAAACAAAGATAGATATTTATTAAAAAAACAAGAGAAGAAAATTTGTGAAAACAGGCTAAGAACAAATTTTCTCCAAAAAAATATATAATAGAGAAATTTTTGACTTGTGAAAAAAACATTAATCTCATTTCTTTCCACATATCTTTCCAAATACGTAATCTCATTTTTTTTCTCTCATATTCATTACATTACAAACATTTTTTTGTGCGGTATTTCAGTGAAACTAAAAGTGTGGAATAATCATGGAACTTAACATGAAATCTGGATTTGAGAGAAATATTGCAGTACAAGGCTTGAAGAAGAAGATAAGAGTCAAAGTGCTGAAGAGTGATTTGACTGTCCTCAGAGAACTAGGATAGAAGCTCAAGGCAGTGCAGCAGATTATATTTAGGAGTAGATATGGGAACTTGCTGGGGTTGCTGGAAATAGAGGTTCAGGAACCTGCTATTACTGTCCTGGCTCAGTATTATGATCCTCCATTGAGGTGCTTTACATTTGGTGACTTTCAATTAGTGCCAACTTTTGAAGAATTCTCACAAATCTTAGACATGCCAACGAATAATATGATACCTTATCAGCACTTGGAACAAACTTTTTTCATGTACACCCTATCTGAGATTATGAAAATATCTGTCAAGGATTTGAGAAAGGAATTTCTTGAACTTTATGATATAAAGGGTTTTGTTCTAAGCTTTTTAGAAAGACATTTGCGCCGACTCTGTGAAGAAGAGAGTTGGAATGCCTATATGGATGTTTTAACATTAGCTCTCTTTGGAGTTATGTTGTTCCCAAAGGCTGATAGTTTTGTAGATGATGCTGCTATCAAGGTCTTTTTAGCTTTCAAGACTCGTGCTGAAAATCCAGTTACTGCAATCTTGGCTGACACTTACATAGCTCTTGATCAATGTCACTTAGGGAAAAGAAGATTGATAGTTTGCTGCTTACCCGCTTTGTTTGTTTGGTTGATTGCTCGCTTCGAAGAAAGGATGGTAGGTATGAAGTGTCCAGTGGAATCAGTTAAGCAACAGGGGCTGAAGATCAAGGGAGCCAATGAATGGGCTCAATGTCTTGCTGGTTTAACTCAAAAGAAAATTCAATGGTAGCCAGCATGGCAACAGAGAACCCGTCTGGTGTACCAGTGCTCTAAAAAGGTTAATGTACCACTCATAGGTACTAAAGGTTGTATTAACTACAATCATGTGCTTGCTCAAAGACGGTTTGGTTATCCAATAGCAGGGGCTCCTATTTCTGTTGTTTCAACTGATTGATTTCTCTTGATCTTCGGGTAGATGAGTTGAAAGGGGAGAATGTCAGACTGACCAGTAAACTCTTTGATCTTCGTCACAGCTATGACAACTTGGTGAAGGATCAAGAGAAGATTGTGAAAAAACAAAAAAGAGAGGAAAGGCAGAACACCAATCTCAAACAAGACCTGACTGCTCTCCATGCCCGTTTAGAAGGTTTAATTCAGCAAAGAGATCAGGCTTTAGCTACAGAAAAACAGTGGATACAATGGTATGAGGAGATGGAAAAGGAACGAAAATTAATGTTTGACCAGATTCATAATTTTCAAATTCGAATTGATGAAATGGAGCATTTGATAAGGGAAGGGGAGGATAAGGCAAGAAAGGAGCATGTGTAGCGCTTAGAATATTACTTAACCCAAATTGTTCAATTGGAAGAACGTTTGGAAGAGCATGAGCATATCATTAAACACTGGAAGATGTGCTTTTCCCAGTTAGCGACTTTGGCTAATGGGGCAATTGAAGATGTTCCAAGAATGTTAAGGGAGGCTGATGTATCTCTGCGTTTCGTACTATACCAAAGGAAGTAGAAACCTTTTTGGATCATTGCAAGTGGCTGATGGGTTTGATGAAGAATATGGTGGCTCGTAATAAGAATTAGATATTTTATTTTCTGTTTGCTTTAAATAAGTGTAATAAGGATGTGGTGGCTTGCAACAAGAATCAGTTTAGTCTTTATGTTGTTTTGTTTTTTAAATAAGTGTAATAAAGTTGTCCTTTGACAACTCGTTCCTAGTAATGAATAAAAGCAGATTCCTGCTAAGTCTCTATGAGTATTCCACATCTTTTTAGTTCTTGAGTTCGCAATC
>Ga0209700_108081_pt1 | contig 13968 bp, 5 predicted proteins | sample SiratroredBW_FD_187528 | JGI IMG/M metagenome (GOLD analysis project Ga0209700, IMG submission 187528) | Root nodule microbial communities of legume samples collected from California, USA - Siratro red BW (SPAdes) (version 2) | ecosystem: Host-associated > Plants > Roots > Nodule | place: USA... | reverse complement strand
TAGTCCCCGTCAAACTTTGGGATGCAAGGTTGGGCAAAATTGCTTGCTTCTGCCGCCATCTTCACACTCTCAACCAGGGCCTGACCTAGCTCTGGTACCAGAATGTTAAGAACTAAAACAATATTATGAAAGCAAGAACTTCAACAGACTGGAGGAATGACTTGCATTTCTATTGAATGAGATGCGGAAGCTACTTATAGCTTTACAGACTAAAAGAAAACAAACTACTCTTTTACGTTGTTCCTAGAAACATGGTAACAAACTTGACTAAATCAAATAGCGATAGATCCTAAAGACTAGGACTTTTATTCTAACAGAATAACAAACTAAGACTAAATCTTATCAAAATCGACTTGCAACTTCGGTGACAAGGGATTACATGAATAAACTATTGATTACTCTAATTTATAAAGAAAAACTAAAACAATTCTTTGAGAAGAAAATGGTGTTTCCAATTACATTTGGATTTAAAATCGACTAAGGAAAGAAATTTATTAACATCTTATATCGTTCTATTCGTCCTAAGACAATTAATTAAAATGTACAAATTAATGTATGTTTGAAATATTTTTTTACCGGTTAAAAGAAATAAAATTACATTATTTGTTAATTATTTATTTTTTACGTTTTTTTATAAAAATGTCTATAAAATATTTGTACATGCCAACAGGAGAAACCACTAGTCGACAAAATTAAGAACAAATTAGCTAAATGAAAATGGAAACATTTGTCACTAGCAAGAATAATATATTTTATGAAATCAATCCTTAGTGCAATCCCTTATATGTCCTTCTTGAAAATGTCTATAATTGTAATAAAGAGAATTAAATCTATTCGGAGAAATTTTATCTGGGGTTGAAAAGGGGGTGGAAGAGGATTTCATGGATATTTTGGGAAAATACATGTAGTTCAAAGAGTGTAGGAGAGTTAAGGGTCAAAGACATAAGAATTTTCAATGAATATGGCGCTTAGGACTAAAAAAGGTTGGCTTGTGGAAGGAGATAATAAAGTCCAAGTATGGGGTGGAGGAGCTTAATTAATCCAAGGAAGAAAAAGAAGGAGTTGTTATGGTGGAGAGAAATTAGGAAAGTTAGATTAATGGAGGATTGGAAGAATTGCTTTAAAGATAATATAGGATGGAAAATTGGGAATGGAAAGTGTATAAACACTTAGCATGATAGAAGGGTAGTTAACATAACTCTCAAAGGAGAACTTTCCTACACTATTTGAACTCACAACCAGCACAAAGGCAAGGCTATATAAAGTGGGAAGTTGCAAGAAAATAGGTGGGTCTGAAAATTTAAGTGAAAGAAAAGAAGGTTCAAGTGGGAAATAAAGCAAGAGAATAGATTAATGCAATTGATATCTAATGTGACATACGCCCCAACTAGCTTAGTAAAAAAATAAAGAGAGCAAGGAATTGATCAATAACTTTCTAAAAATTGAGCCCATCTAAATATGTTTGAGCCTTGAACTAATTGTTCGAGTCCAAACCCAACCTTGAAAAGATTACTCTAGAGATCAAATGAACAATAAGAAAAAGTCCTCTATGTGTATAAATATTTAGAAATTAAAAATTGTATAAGAGATTATAGCTTACATTTGCTCAAATGTAGTGCATAGAAGGATTGGTGTGAACAAAGGCTAACATGGACACGAGTTAGGTCTTGTATGACATTTAGGGCTAATTTGGAGGTTGAAGATGCAAATGGAAAGAAGGATTGTCACGTGTCTTCACTGACAACGGAGAGGATTTAAAGCCACTTGACAACATCTAAATGAAGAACGCTTTCAAACCAAACATAAGAAGCATGATGTCCACTTGGCAACTTGCAATTAGAGAGTTTCTAATTTTGAATTTAAATTCAAATTTTAAATTTTTAGAATTGGCTCCAAATGTGGTCAGTTCCAAACATTATAAATAAGTGCCTAGGCCTATTGTAAATTCAACTTATGAATAATATGAAATTGCTGTCAAATTTTCCAACATAATTGTTCATGAGCTTCCTCTAGGTTAGCACTTCTAGAGTTTACCTTAGAATTGCATATCAAGAACTCTCATTGCCTTCACTTTTTGCACTTGATAACCTGAGTTTCACGTCCACTACATCTAACAAAATTGCTTCCGCTAACTAGTTCTTCCGTTCAACCATTCAAACATAAAATATCAAGCAAGGAGATGAAAATGATGCTATCAATTGAGTAGAGTAAAGAATGAGAGGATAAGTGGGTGTGGATGGGGGATGAGATACAAGGTTATATGGTTAAAACAACATGACAAATTACTTTATGAGATAAGATAAGTAGGAAAGAAAGGAAGTTGTACAAAAAGTTTTGGAGTGCTAAGGCCTTACCATCAGTCCAACTATTAACCTGGAGAGTGTTGCAAAATAGGATCACAACCAAAGATAACTTTGATAACTTGTGTATGATGTGTTATGTGCGGAGAAAAAAAAATGAGTCTACTAGTCATCTGTTTTTTAGTTGTAGAATTTTTGGTATGGTGGTTTGAGATCTATGCACTAACTAGATTTGAGAGGTAACTTAATACACAATATGCCAAACCATTTTGGACAATTTCTTATATCAAGAGTAACTTCAAGTGGAAACAACACTTAGAGATGGACCGCTTCTTCCTGCACCTCCAAAGGTTTCTTCAGGCACCTCCAAATTTTAAAAAATCTCCAAACTGTCCCTGAAATATTATTGTCCAGACTAAATTACCCTAAACAACCCTAAAGCTTCATTAATCTTCCATGCACCTACACTACTTCATATGCACTGTCACCACCTCCAACGCACTTCCACTGATTCCGTTTGATGTTGCCGTCGTCACCTTACTTCCGCCGTCGTCACCTTACTTCCGCCGTCCACCAACTTGTCAACCATGTGAGGGATTATTTATTGAAGGTTTTGCGATTGATTTGGGGTGATTCTGTGTTTTTGGGTGGGTTTATTTTTGTAAAAAAATAATTCTAGAATAGGCTGTTCTAAGAACCAATTTCAGATTCGAAATAAACTTCCGAAGCAATCATTCTAGAACTGTTTTTTTCAAAAGAAAAAAAAATCTAAAATGAACTGCTCTGAAGGCCAATTCCAGATCTGAAATTAACTTCCAAAACAACTCATTCTAAAACTATTAAAAAAATAATTCTGGAATAGACTGTTCCAAAAGTCAATTTTAACAAAACTAGCTTTCAGAAATAATATTCTGAAATTATTTTTTTTAAAAAAATAGTTTCAAAATATATTGTTTCGAAAGTTAATTCTAAATCTGAAATTGACTTTTGGAATACATTATTTCAAATCTGTTACATTGTTCAATAAATAAGAACATAGGCAAATTCAAGCGCGACATTTTTGCAAATTTTAAAAGTTTGGAGGTGCTGAAGAACCATTGGAGCTTCAGGAAGAAGCCGTCTTAGAGATGTAAGTAGATGGTCATTTTATAAGAAACTTGAAAACAGAAAAATAACATAATTTTTAGGAGACAAAAAAAATTAATATTAACTCAATTAAAACCCTGATCTTAGATAACAGGTAAAGAAACATTAATAACTTTTGGTGTATTGATCCTATAACATTTATATAATATGTTAAAAAATTACCCCACACAATTTACGGGGAGTTTGGTACATTATACAAATATTTTGTGGGGGCTGCTAGGCTAGTCTGGGGCAAAAAGAATGGAATACCTTTGTAAAGTTTTCTAATACTTGTCTTAGCATTGTTGGGTTTGGTAGATTTGCAGGACAAGAACAAGAGGAGAAATTGAATAATGAAAAACACTATCTCAAGTTCAAATGGAGTCTTACTAGTCAAGTACATACAAATTGCAGTATAATCATTATGTAGGATAATTTATATTGTATTTGATGGCACCACTCTAAGTGCACATGTCCTTGTGAACAAAACAAAATGTGTCTTGTGTCTTAATATTTTTTTTACAAGAAGTAAAACATCTTTAAAATGTTTCATTTAATTTTAGTCTATTTTTTACTATAAAAAACAATAAATAAAGATGAAAAGGTAGCTCTTTTACGCTTATTCATAAAGCAAGTAGACCACTCCTCAATCAAATAAAATAGAGTTTACTTATAATTTCATTTTTCGACCTGATAAAAATATATTAAAATATTTTACTAATATTATATAATTCGTAATATAAAACAGATATCGATGTTTTGACAGCTATTTTTCATATACCAGCTCACATTTTTGTATAATAATGAAATATAACATAAAATTATTATTTTTATTGTAATTATAATTATTATTACATGAAGCGGGTTAGTTAAAATCTAGATTATAGTTAAGATCGTAAAAAAATTCATTTAATCGTAATACGGATAATAGATTTTATTTTTTTAAATATATATATACCATTGTTTATTAATAAAGAAAATAAGTAAAAAAAATAAAAGAAAATACTTGAAAAATGTTATAAAAGAAATAAAATATATATTTATTAAAAGTGACTTAATTTTATTTTATTTTAATTAAAATTGAAACTTGTTCAATTCAATTAATAAGATGAACCCTGTGGTAGAAAAAACTCTTAATTTTTATTTCTATTTAAAATCTACTTTAAATTTAATTACATTAATTTTAATTGAATAGTGATTTTATTTTAATTAAAATTGAATGGTGGGTTAGAAAAGACTACTTTTAACAAATATTTTGATTAACTTTAATTGGGTGGTTTGACAAGGCATATACTAAGGTATAATCTTAAATACATTAACTTTTAATTAAAATTAAGTTTGGAGTGAAAAATAAGTATGGGAAAAAAATGACAATCATATTTTTTACTATTTTATTAAATGATACTAACAATCTTATTATTCTATTATCTCGTGTCGTGTAGAACTTAAATAGTAAATAATATATACGACTTAAGATTCTACATTTTACAATTAAATATCAATTTTTTAGAATTAAAAATCACTTCTCCACCATAAAGTAATAAAAGCGGAAAGTAACTGTTATGAGTTCAATTTAAAAAAAAAAAAAAAAATCTGTCATTTTATGTGTTTTTGTTATTTATTAAGTATTCATTTAAGAAAAATGTGATTTTTTATATATGCGGATATCAATAAATACCAATGGATGTTTTAAAAAAGATTATTTTATATTTTCTAAAAAATATTTGAAAACTACTCTATAAAATTGTAAAGTCAAATAAATTACAATAAAAAAAATACACTCTAGAATTACATATAAATAAAATTTAAAACATAAATCTAAATTAATAGTTAGTCAAAGTATAAATTGAAATAAAATTAATATCTCAAACAATTTTAATTGGCAATTTAATAAAATAAACTCAACTACACAACATAGAAACAGACAAAATAAAGAGAAATAATGTGGAACACTCAAATATTGAAACTACACAGATTTCATCTATAATATTTGTGGGTATAGATTCTTTTTGTCATCCTTAAACATGTTAATGGAATAATTTCATCTATTAGAGGAGGACCACACATCTTTTAATGTTCCTTATGTTAATGCTTTTAGCAAAAATGATACATCAACGTCTCACATTTTAACGACACATAAATTAGACTTAGGATGAGAAAAATAATAATTAATAGTATTATGTCCCATGTAAAGAGATATGTTGGTGGAAATTTTATCTTAATTAGAAATAAAATTAATTTACAATAAAAAATAAATTTATTTATTAATCGATTGTAATAATAAATTTTATACTTAAATTAAAATTTTAATATGGTATAAGATCTTAGTAATGTTTGTCGTATATTATACCACCAACTATTAACGGATATTTTACTATACGGATAAATTATACTTAAACTCTAATATTATTATAAATATATAATTGATAAGAAAAATGATAGAAACAAATGAAAGATGTTAAAAGTGTTAAAAACACAAAAAGTATAATGTATTATTCCTCTTATTTTATTGTATAAATAAGCATTATTAATTAAAAATGAATTATACTATAGATAAACACATCTATGTTAAAAGATTCTACGTGTCAATAAATTAAAATTAACTTTGGTTTTAACTGTAATTAATATTAAAAGTCAATAAGGATATTATATATAATTAAATGATAATAAAATGACATTTTCTCTCGAAAAATGTATTAACAAAATATTTAACTAAAATCTGATTAACAAAATCAAAATTTACGTAGCAAGAGCATATACTTCTAACATCAATAAAAAAGCAAACCATATAATATCACAAATAAAATTCAACGAAAAACATAAATCACTTCAAATGAAACAATGAAAGATGTAAATGGCTTAAAAACATAAACTTAAAAGAAAATGAACAAGTATCGAACAAACAAGAAAACAAAAGAAAATGACAAAACCACATTCAAAACAAACTATGTTTAATTTTTAACCGTCAGAACCATAAAGGTAGGGATTTGGATTTGGGGGTATTGAAACTTCAACAATTCCTTCCAGCATTTGCAAAACCTTCTTCATTGTTGGCCTAAGAGAGGGATCTTCATGAATGCACCAAAGAGCAATCATGACAAAATTTTCAAAACTCTTAATGTTATTAAGAGCTTCATCATCATTTTCTAGAAGAATGTCTAGTTTTCTAGTCTTGTAACAATCATATGCCCAATCTGTCAGTATCCCTTTTTCTTCATCAACAGAATTCTGTGTATTCTTCCTACAACAAATTATCTCTAATAACAACACACCAAAACTGTAAGTGTCAACCTTAGTAGTAATTGGTAAACTTCTAAACCACTCTGGTGCTACATAACCTCTTGTTCCTCTAATTCCAGTTTCAGTGTGGCTTTGATTGATCAGTAATAGCTTTGCTAATCCAAAATCTGAAATTCTGGCATTATATTGATCATCTAGAAGTATATTTTGTGGCTTTATGTCGCAGTGGATGATTTGGGTGCAACATTCCTCATGCAAGTAAACAAGACCTCTTGCAATCCCATAGGCAATGTTAAATCGTTGTCTCCAATTTGCTTTCAAAGGGGTGAAAAGGAAGCTTGCTAAAGTGCCATTGCTCATATACTCATACACCAGAATTCTATTTTGTCCTTCATTGCAATATCCAAGTAGACGAACTAGATTCCTATGATGAGTTTGACCTATTACATTCACTTCAGTCTGAAATTCCTTGTCATTGTCTTGAAACAACTTGTCTAATTTCTTAACAGCCACACTAGTCATGTCTATTATTCCTTTGTAGACAATGCTGAAAGATCCCCTTCCCAATTCCTCATTAAAGTTTCTTGTTGCTTCCACAAGTTCCTTGAAGGTGAAGTTACGCAAGTTTTTCTCAACAACACCATTGTTGGCTCTACCACTTTTGATCTTCTTACGACTGCAGGAGAAACCAAAATACCTTACACCAACGAACATTAAAATGACCAACACAAAGAAGCCTAAAAGAACTGATATCACTATGATCAAGGTATCATGATCTTTTTTCAAGGGCTCATTATTTTTCACCAATTTCATAATAGAAGTTTCATTTACGTTTTTACCTCCAATCCCATTTGTGAATTGTATCTTATTCTTCCAACAAGAATTTCCACTGAAAATAACCAACACACAAAAGCAATCTTGCAAACAAGATGTTGTACACTCTTGTAGAGTACAAGGACTTAGTGTTTCATAACCAGATTTTTGCCATTCAGTGTTTTGCAACTCTTTCATCATGTAATCTTTTGAATCCATGTGACCATCTCCTTGACAAATGACTTGGAAATTCGGTTTGCAACCACGATACATGTTATTTGAATCAATTAGAGAATAACTTTCTGGGCAGTTACACATGGGTCTCTTGTCATTTGTTAGGTTGCATATGCTGTTAAACCCACACACTCCTGTACCATCTGGGAAAGTATAGTTTAGACAAATATTGTCTGGTTTTGCCGTTAAAGTGATCCACCTTTGTTTTTCTTTTGGATCTTTGGGGTAATATGATACAGTCAAAACTCCATCATAATTGATTGTTGCTTTGTAGTAGACATCATTAGAAGAGATCATCTCGTTTGATTTGCTAACTGGAAACTTTTCCCCACTTTTCTTCAATACGTACAAGAAGCCTGATTTATTAAACACAAGTTTGGAGCCAACATTTGTTAAGTTCTTTCCATCAGCAGTGCCAGTACTAAAGTAAGGGTCATGAGGCAAATTTACAAGTATAAGCACAAGATTCCCATCATCTTGTAGATGAAGTTTGAACCTTCCAGTTGAGAAGTTGAACTCTCCTTGTCGAGAAGAAAGGTTTTGACCTAACTCCACTACTTGAGAAGGTACCAATGTGTCAGTTGGATGAGCGAAACTCTCCCACAATGGCAGAAAGTTTTGATCTAATAGTTGAAAATTTCCATCATCGTTCATTAGACCATTAAAAATTGTACCTAATGTAAAACTTGATCTCCATAACTCTAAACCTTGAGGGTTTTTGAGTACTAGTCCACGGGAATCATTTAGTTCTAACGTTGATCCCATTGCAAGGTTGTCTCCATTTGCATACCAAATGATGGTCTTATCTTGTATCTGGTTGTACCATATGGCCAGTAAGAAAAGCTTATTAGGAAGTTTGTAGAAGCCAAATGCAAAATCACCTGAAGGGGAAAGCCACTTAGATGTCCCATTATCAGCAATGAGTGAGTCACCAACCCTTCGACTACATTTTATTACAAAAAAAAAAATATTACGGGTCATCTTTGAGAAATAAGAAAAGTGTGCAAATCAATGTTAATTACCAATGTACAAGTACATTTGTAAAGCAAATAAAATTATAATTTTCTTTTTGATTGAATAAAGCTTTGGAAAGTTAGGTTTGACTGATAACAATATTTAAACTAAAATTTTTACATATTATTAGTGTGATATTCACCAATTCGATCAAACTAAAGGTTATATATACTCACATACAACTATCATTATCTTTGGGGAGTATCATTTTTTTATTATTAAATTATTTTTTTGAGTTTTATATTTTATTTAATTGGTTCAATTTGACTCTCTAATAATAAAAAAAAGTTCCACTCCATCCTTAAATTTTTAAAATTGTGTTAATATTACTACTTTCTTCTATTTAACCATAAAAACATTTAATAATATTGGACATGATATTTTTCTTTCTAATTTGCTTTCAAAATTATCTTTAAAATTATATTTTAATGATAAAATAGATCTATAAAACATAATAATATAACGTATTTACAATAATTGTTTTTTTACTTTTATAAACTATGTTGTAGCCAAAAGTGTTCCATAGTCTTAAAAAACTCTTTTAAATTATCTAAGAGAGTGTAAGTATGTGTAATTCCCTCTTTTTTATTTAAAATGATCTTAATTTATACTTATTTTTTTTGTTATTGAGCTTTGGAGAGACAAAGTCTTACGAGTGTTTGGGGTTGGGCTAGGTAGAAATTGAATAAACCCATATACCTAAACCTATTAAAAAGTATCGGATTAGGTTAGGTTTATGCAATTTTTTTTTGTTAAACCTAATTCAACTCAACTTGAAAAAATTTCTAATTGCACTAGTATCTCTCCCTATGGTCAAGTTTAGAGAGATATGATAATACACAACCCCCTAGGCTCAAGCCTTGGAGGAGATGAGGCTAATTCTAATATCTTGGTATGAATCAATACCTCCTTAAAATAGATGTCTGGTGAGCATTGTGGTACACAACCCCAGGCTTGAAGGAGAAGAGGTTGTTGAATATAATGGGCTTAACCCATATTATCTATTAGTCTACTATTATTTTTATCTATAAATAAACAATCCCTATGTGTGTATTTTACACAAGGGAGATCAATTCATAATTATTTTCTTCTTTATTTTAACTTGGTATCAAAGTTTAGGGTTAAGTTAAATTATTTTTTTGGTGAACCCACTGTTCATCGTTGTTTTTCCGCAACTGTCTCCGTTGCTCTTATGCATCTTTGAGCCTCTTTTGCTCTTCATTTCTTTCACACTCTTATATTTGCTATTTGCTGTGGCGGAGGATGCAAATGAAGGCTACTTTGTTGAGATTTTTCTCCCTCTTTTAAGGTGGTTTCTCTCACTTCATCTATGGCCTCTTCGGCTGCCTTCAATGAATTTCTTAAATAGTATGAGGATCGTCAAAACTCTGGTTCCATTGTTTCTGTTGCACATACAACACATACATGTACATCTTTTGTTGGCATTACTCATTCAAATTCTCTTGGTCCTTGTGTTCTAGACTCAAGTGTCACAAATCACATTACTAATAATAAAAGTTTTTTCTCTTCTATATTTACCTCTAGTTATTTACCTTCCACTACCATGGCTAATGGCTCTAGGGTCTCATCTCATGATGTTGATACTATTCATTTTCCTCCTTCATTATCTATTGATAATGTTCTCTATGTCCCTAGGTCTCCCTTTAACTTATTATCTATTAGTCATCTCACTCGTTCCCTTGATTGTGTTGTTTCTTTCACCAAAGATTCTGTTTGTTTACAGGACCAGAGTTTGGGACAGATAATTGGCACTGGATGTGAATCTCATGGTCTTTATTACCTACGAACATCTCCACATGTTGGCACGGTTATGGATTCTCCATCTCTCCTTCATGCACAATTGGGTCATCCTAGTCTTGCCAAGATGCAACAACTTGTTCTGAGTTTGTCCAAGTTATCCAATTTGTATTGTGAGTCATGTCATTTAGGACACACTTGATTTTTGCTCATGTGCCCTCTGTCCTTTTTACCAGAGATTCTCTGAATGACCTTGTTTTAAGTTTGACAAAAATGTCCACAAACATTGTTTCGTTCAGTTGTGGAATCTTAATTATCGTGTCACAAAAATGTTTAAGATTTCAAAGACTCCAAACTTTCTTGCTTCCATAAAAAACATCACTCAAGCAGTTTTATCCGATTTACAACCAATTGAGCCACAAAGACTTTGGAGGAATCTTTAAAGGCATGAATATCAGGAAGGCTCCAAAACCATTACAAGGTTGCTCTAACCAGCATTCCTACAAACATCTTACAATGAACTCCATCACTTCCTCCATTAATCAATATTTGTATTCTAAAAAAATTCAAGTGATCCATATGGTCATGTGTTTTATTGAAATCCTTGTTTTTGGGGTCGTTAATGAATCGAGATTGATTCATGCATGACCTCAACTGAGAAGGATTGGAAATCATGTTGATTGTTCTAAGATTGTATGCACACTCTTGCCCATCGGCTAACTACTGTTAGATTGTTTGCTGCAACTTCCTATTAGTCTTCCATAACATCTTGCTCGCTCTAGACTATGAGTTGTTAGGTATCCAAGTGTGAGTCTAAGTTTCGCATTGAATAAAAATGAGAAAGTCGAGCAACATATAAGAAATAAGACCCATAAACTCATTGCCTTAAGGTTTTGGGTTGAAGGTGGTGTTAATCATTTATATGGGTCTGACTTGATTCGCATTCTTGTTTAATCTCCTCAGAATTTCCCCTTCAATTTTCTAAGCATGAGACTCCTACATTTGTTATCTTGATTAATGCATAATATACACGGTTGAGGCAAAAAGGTGTGAAAGTAAGACTTGTTTTACTAATCCTATATGTTGAGTCCTAAATGTTTTAGAAAAAGTGTTGAGTTGTATTAAGCTTAAGCATTTAAAGTATATTTGTTGAAATGATGTATATTTATACCTATTCTTTTTGTTATAATTGAGTCTTAGAGAACAAGGGCTAAACCCTATGTACGTCAAAACTCCTCCACTCGAGCATGAAACTTATATGTAAGGGTAGTTCTATAGCGGCTCGATAGCCGATAGCTCGATAGGCCCAACAGTTTTGCTAAGATAGGCTCTCATACCATATTAGAAGTGGACTTTAAACCTAACTCAACCTTACAAACTTATAAGGTGAGGTTTGTACCTACTTATAAACTATTGAAAAATCTCATCTTTAATTGAGGTGGGATTTTATACACAAATTAAAATTAATATTTTATTTTTTTTCAATGATTAGCATCTCACAACACTAAATTGATGACTTAACCTTAAAAGTTGATCTAACCTGGCAGGTGTAGGACAGAAGACAATGTTGTAGTCTGCAGGATTGGAACAGCTGAAGTTCATGGTTTGGTAGTCATGCAGGGAGGTGAAGTAGGCTTGCGGACAAGCCGTCTTGATTATTTTGTAGTACACACTTGGTTCGCACAAGGAACGGTTCCCACTGCAAGGGTTCCGACATGCCACCACTTGTTCATTTCTGGTTACCTTTAGCTCCGTGGGACACACTGCGTTCAAATCCACCGCGCACCCCGTGCTCACACAGTTGCTGCCAGAACCACTCGTGGGAACAACAATCACCGGCAAGTTGAACCCGTCCTCGAAGGTCACGGCGTAAGAGTCAAGCCCGTTGAAGTCTAACCGGAACTTCACCAGCGTGTTCGGTGGTGACGGGTATCTGTGACATGCTATGTTGCCAGAATTGCAGTCGGCGGTAACACATGAGAAATTTCCGGTAATTGCGTCGGTGGTGCAGAGTGTGCGGCCCAAGATTATACCCTCCCACTTGACGGGTACGGTGAGAGTAGAATTTTGGCCGCTTGGCAAAACGAACCCCGTGGTTGAAAGATAGACGTTACCGACCAAAGCTGGCCACACCGTGTACTTGCATTGGTTGATGAAAGTCATTGTGGTAGAATTGATCCCTGTAAATTAAGTAGATTTAAAGATTAGGCAGATTTTAACGTTAAATCTGATTCTTAGAGAAACTTAGATCGAACCTGATAAGTGAAGCGTTAGTGATATGAAAAGTGAGAAGAACCATGTTGAGTGAACCATGTCGAGAATGAAGAAGGAAAAAACACAGAATGAGAATATGATGAAGCGAAGATTACGGCTAAATAAGTGTGCCATTTTTCTTTGAGTTCTTAACGTGTACGTGGTGGCTAGCCTGGGCGAGTTGACTAGTTGACTGCAATGTCATAAATTATAAATTAATTGTTTTTGAATTGTACTTCCTACAATAAATATATGGTATGATATTGTTTTAGATGAAAAATAGATTTTGAAAAATGGTTAGAATTTGGTAAATTTCGGCTCATGATTAGTTTTGCAATTATTTTTGAAATGGTAGAGATAACTGGATTCAAATGAGTATAATAAATATATTTGTGTTTATAAAACAGCTTCTTTTTCAAGTTTCTAGATGTAAAAAAAAAAAATTTTGCATGTAAAAAAAAATATTTTTAATGTTATACAATTGATTATTCGCTATGCATATATCTACGACATAGATTATGCATAAGCTATAATAAATAAGTTAGGTTTTAAATTCAAATAATTTAAATGAAATATCGCAATGTCTATAATCAATTATGCAGATTTAAAATTCACATAATTTAAATTGAAATATCAAATCATTATTACAGAGACAATTTTCTATATGATTATGCTATGTTTTTGTTAAAATGTGGTTGAATTTATATCCGAATAATATAGAAAATGTGAACTTTCTATGTTATTGTCAAATAACTAACATAGTAAATTTTAGTTATTCTTATATACCTGTCATAAAAATTTGTGTCAATTATTTTTATAACCTTATTTCTCACGTACATGTTATCAAACATCTTTCTCACGAAAAAAAAAAAAATCAGTTTCAAAAAAAATTCAGTTTCATAATTTTGCATTTGTGTCTTACGAGGAATAACGCAACTAAGAAAGCAAGCATCAAGCTACAACAATTACAAAAATTTAAAATAATCAAAACAGGAATTAAAAATCATAAAATTATAAAAAGTCATAAACTAACCAGCGTAGAAAGTTTTTATAATTTCATTTTTGTACTAATATTAAGAATAAAAAGTGAGTCCACCTATACCAAAAGAAGTGAAAACAGAAATGAAATTTACCTAAAAAAAGATGTAAAACTAGAAGAAAAAATGTGATCCCAGTAAAAAAGACAAACCTTGAGAAAGATGAATAATAAGAAAAAAAAAAAAAACAAAAA
>Ga0209700_108080_pt1 | contig 13971 bp, 10 predicted proteins | sample SiratroredBW_FD_187528 | JGI IMG/M metagenome (GOLD analysis project Ga0209700, IMG submission 187528) | Root nodule microbial communities of legume samples collected from California, USA - Siratro red BW (SPAdes) (version 2) | ecosystem: Host-associated > Plants > Roots > Nodule | place: USA... | reverse complement strand
CATTCCTAAGTTCTAGACCAAGCTTCAAATCTTCATGAATCTTCATGCATTCCACATATGATCATAGGTCTTGAACTTCTTCACACATGGTTGGCTTCATCAAATACAATTAGTTATCCACTGGTGTTAACAATAAATATATCAATTCGCCATTTTTCTGTATTATGTTCTTTCCTTGCATTGCGTCTACGGTATCCAAGTTTGAATTTTACTATAAAAAACATTCAAAATAAAAAATATATAAAATTTTCAAAACTAAAAAAAAATTTTAAACATTTCAACAATTAATTTTTCTAAAGAACTACGTAACCCCTGATTCTTTATACTTGATAGAGATACGTAGGAGCGAGGTCAAATCCTTGTCAGGCCCTTTCTAAAAAAAATAAATATCTTTGTTTGTTATTATTTGCATTTTTTTCTTTCTTTTTATTTCTTTCTTGGGAAAATAGATGTTTTAAAAAAAATCACACTCAGATTACTTATTTAATTAAAGGTACCGTCTTAGGACGGGCGTTGTGGGGGTGCTAACACCTTCCCCTCATGTAACCGACTCCCGGACTCGAAATTTGTTTTCGCAAACTTGCCTTATCTTGTTTTTTTGGTTTTCCATAGTTTTCCTTTAATAAATTATGGTGGCGACTCCTCTGTTTTGAAAATCAAAATAAATTATTTTTGTTCGCCGTCCCCGTCGTGACCCCCGGTTGGGACAAAACTGTAGGCATACCGCCAAAATTCTGTAGCTCTTCGAAAAAATCAGAAACTGTCAATGAGGTATTTTGGTCCCTTCAAAATTGTACAAAGGATTGGTCTTGTAGCATACAAGTTGGAACTACCTCTTAATGCAAAAATACACTCAGTTTTCTATATCTCAGTACTTAAGAAATGCGAAGGAAATCCACCACTTGCACTACTTCCATCTCCACTCTTGTGGAATGAACGAGGGTATAAGTTACAACCACATGTGGTGCTTGGACATCGTATGGTAAAGATAAACAATAAATGACATGAACAAGTCTTGATCTAGTGGCAACATATGTCTGCGGAAGAAGCTACTTGGGAACCATATGAACAGATGAAGATCCAACATCCCTATTTCGACCTTGAGGGAAAGGTCGATTTCAGAGGCAAAGGTAATGATACTACAATGAGAGATAGACCAGCTGGAAAGGAAGGGCACGTGGAAGGATCTAGAATATGCAAATAATTAATAACTTTGCAGGAGTGGAACGCGAAAGGAAAGGAGAGAATTAATTAAGAAGGTGGAGGAATAGAAGGAAGGGTATCTTGTGAGTTTTCTCTCTCTCTGAGCCCTTTCATTCTCTCTGCCATTGCTTACCTTCTGGTTTCCTTCTTCCTAACTACCGTCCCTTATTGTAGGTGAGTTATAGTACACTGTACGGGAAGCCAAAGTTTACTATCAACCATTATCAGTTTGTTACTGTTTACGTTCATATACATTCTTATATCGTATGTACCTTGATATAATGATACACTGTGGATGCCATTATAATACTATTTCATAGCTGATTCACTGTCCATGCATAATTTTGAATCATTTGTTTACAGTTAACTTATCTTTTTTATTAATTCCATAGCCAAAATTGTTTTTAACATTTTTTCTTATAAAATCAATTATGATAATCATATTAATTTTATTTTCTATAAACTTGTCACTTTTAATTTGTTGAATATTGTTTTAATGTTATTAGTTCTATTTTTTTTTACTTTTTAATTCTTTTTATTTAAGTTTATAGGGACTCAAATATAATATTAAAAAATTTAAAATAGATTATTTTTAAATATAATAATTACAAATATATAATAATTCACATTTTTAAATAATTAAATTAGTTACTTAAAATTTTAAACTTTATTTAAAAAAATAACAAATTATTTAAATATATAAAATAACTAATTAACTAATTATCTTATATTTAAATGAATATCATGCATATAAGTATAAAAATCTTTAAATTTCAAATAAATTATTTTTAAATATAATAATTACAAAAGCATGTTAAACTATTATTCCTAAATAAATAATTAAAAGGAAGAAAATTATTATTGTTATTACTATTTTTTTCTTTGTTAATGAAACTTTTTCTAATTAATTAAATAAAGATTTAAGGACACTGACATTTTAAAGTCGTAGAGAGTAAAATCAATCGGTCGGCATCGAAGGTGGATCAATTCTGAAGTTGGAGCGAGTATGGTTTCCTCCATACCCTTCTTAATTCTAAATTGTTGATTTTACTAGCTTTTTATGTAAGTTCACAACTATTCCTCTAGAAGATATCTTCTTTTTATTATAATCACATGCATAGTCGGTGAAGCATATTAGAAGATTATTTTTAGTTCTGTCATAAATTTCCAATTTTATCTTTGTGCTAATAAGTGTTGTTGCTTCTTGGATTTCAAGTTTAGACTACAACGATAATGGTGTGATGGGATAAATCTATTAGTGATAGAGACAACAAGAGAATATGAAGTGTAGAAAAGGTGATAATTTTATAAAAATTTAATCTTATATCTTGTGGAGGTAAAAAAAATTTTGTTTAGTCCGGATAAGTTAGACCAAATAGAAGTCTTTCTCCTTTACTAAAAACTATCTTATTTAAAATTCCATCATCCTCTCTCAGTAATTATATTTCATTATTAAATAATACTAATCGTCATTCAATTAATATTTAACTGATCGCTTAAATGCTAATTGGCGAGAATGAATAAATAAGTATTTCTAATACTTGATAAATATATATGGATTAATTTTAATAATCTTAACAAAAATTATTATTGTTATCTTATTAGTGAAGTTGTTGGACTTCCTATTTTTAATAATAAAATCTAAAAATTATTAATAAATTTATATCCATTCTACTTGACTTTTTTGAAATATAGAATTTACTATCGAACCATTTTTTTTTATTAAACACCCGTAGACCTTGAGGAGACAATAACAAAGTGTAAATTTAGTCAGACGTTACTAATTTTTATTTTTTACGTCAACTAAATCTTACCGTATTCACTATTTTTTTAATTTCTTATATTAATTATGTATCAGATTAATGAAAACTATGATACTATTATTTAATTTAAAATATAATACTATTATTCACTTTTTGTATTGTTATGACCCACACAATTAAATTCCCTATTTTTTATGTAAAAAGTTTTTGAACGGCCAAAGCAACTCTAGTAAAATAATAATATTATTATTCACTCTTTATGTTAAGACATTATTTATTGGTGCTAATGACGAACATTTTTGTAGTGTGTTATATTATACATACAATTAAATTCAAAAATATTTTTTTTCTTCTAAACATTATTTTCTTAAAAGTAATGTCTATCCGATCGACGTGATTGTCAAAAGTGAAAGTAATAAAACAAATTTAAAAGGTGACTGACATGATTTTAATATACTAATTGGTATATGTACGTAGGTCTAGCTCGAAATAATTACCTTTCTATTAATTACCTTTTCCCATTTATCATTTTTCTTATATTTCTTTTAATGAACATTTTGCTTTGATAATTAACAAATTTATCCAAAGGTTAATTTCTATAATTCTTATACAATATTCTAAAAATTTAATTATTTTATAATAGAAAAAATAATTTTTTAAAATAAATAATTGCAGAAAGCACAAATGCTTTAAAAAAAATCTCATCATGTAAGATAAAAATCATTAAGATTAAAACAAATTTATTATAATCAATAATAAAAGGTGGAGACATGCAACCATGCATATAAATACCAATACTTACATATAAGTAAAAAAGAAAAAAATTTCAAACAGAGTCCATTAAATTATTGAAAATGAAGAATCATCTTTTATAAATCTATTGTCCCAAAATCAAACCAATAAAACCATAAATAAATTCTTAATTTCAATCCAAAAACATGTACATTGGCGGGCATGTCAAAAGCACGTTTACTTTGGTATCGTACCTGTAGTAGAAAAAACTATTTTGAAAACTTACATTTTCTCTTACATCTATTTAACAACTATATATGTATAATAATAAAATATTAAATTAAATTATTTAATTAAAATATAAATTACATTATTAAATAAAAAATAATAATTGTTAAATGGAAGTATAAATTTTGAAGAGTGAAAGTAGGGTGTCCTTTCTAGTAAGAACTCCTCTTACAGTCACAACACTAATCTAGTCTTCTCTATTTAAAGGCAAATTTTTTAAAGTGGTATAATTTTCATTTAAAATTCTCAAAATGATGTATTTTTTATTTATTTCTGAATATGAGTAAATATCCTTATTACACTATTTAATTTAGTTTACTAGATGAAATTGTATAACTAAGATTTTAATTAATGAGTTCCTATTCCTTTTGTTTTTTTGCACTTAGTGTGTTGTTACTTTGTAACTAAAATAAATGGTGGACACTTACAAAGTCATTTTATTTATTGATAAATATGTAATTGTTGAAATTAATTCTGATTAAATAATTGAATAATTGTGAAGTTAATTTCAATAGAAGAGTGGTTACATATTATGAAGAAAAATGACCTAGATATAATCTAAACTAACAATAAATTTATTTAAAAAATTATATAATATTTTCAAATTTTTCTTTCTAAATTTATTGCTAAATTTCAATTTTATTTTAAATTATTTCTATATCAGTAATTAAATTCAAATATCCAACTTATACTTAATTTTACTAAATATATTTTATTATTAAATTTTAATTTAATTTTTTTTTCAATATCAAACTTACTCTTAATTTAATTCAATATATAAATCTTACTAACATCATTTTTATTTCAACCATTATATATTTATCAATAAATAAAACAACTTTGTAATAACTTTATAATTTTACATTTATTTTAATTACACAATAGTAATACAACACAAGTGCAAAGAAAAAGAAGAGGAATAAATGAAGAATATTAACCACCATAAAATTGTACAGTATTCTGACTATTTTAATTAATTCATTAATTCAAATCTTGACTACATAATTTCTTCTAGTAAACTAAAATGGTGTTATCTTTTCATGATTTCATTTATTTCTTCACATTGATATAACACTATTTATCCATATCTAAAAATAAATAAAAAAATAAATTATTTTAAAAATTTTAGATAAAAATTACATGAGTTTGGAACATCTGTCCTATTTAAATGAGACAAATAAACTTTATATATTCCAGTATATTCTCTACCTAAATATCCCAAAAATCAAACATTTTTCTAAAAGAAAAAAAAAAAAAGAAAAGGGATAAAAATTGGAAACGCAAACAAGAAAGAATATTGGTGAGTTGAAGATGAATATGCCAATTTACTTGGCTATGGCTAACACTAGCTACCATTATTTGGCTATGGCTAACACTAGCTACCATTATCTATTCATCAGAATATCTCTGGCCATGAACTATTTTGTGGTGATTGTTGTCTCAGTTTCTGACTTTGTTTGTTTCTGTTTAATGCCAAAAGTCTTCGGTCCCAAGTTTCCACCATTCAATGAATAATCTATAAGAACAGTCTTTGTTATAAATTAAACTTGGATAACTATACTAATCCTTAACCTCTGTGCAACAATAAAAGTGCAAATCTTCTTCTGAAAGATGAACAAAGATTTTGTGATTCTCATTCTGAAAAATTGACATATCCTAAGTGTTGGCAATGAAGTGGATTCTCTGCCATATGCAAAGGCCAAAATGTTCAAACTCAACTAAAAATGATCAGAACTTGACAAATTACTGCAACACAATCTTCATAATCACATGTGCCAAACCAACCAACAATGCCACAAAGAACTCAACACGTGTCCAGCAATATCTAGGCTCAACAAAAGATGATAACTTGTCTTCTTTAGACAAAACCTAACCTACAAATAATTCTCTATCTGTTTAGGTGATGTTTTCTCACAAAATCAGAATCTCACCTTAATTAATAATTTACTTTTAATACAATTTTATATTATACACATGATTAAATAAAATTCTAATTTTGATAAAGAATAACTGAAAGAACTTGAATAGTTGCATCTAAATGTTTTTCTATCATATGATTTACCTTTAGGGCAGCACATGTTGTTTAAGTCTTTTCTTCCTGCAAATATTTCTTTCGTGTTATCTGATTTTTGAGGTTTATATATTGAAAATTAAAAGTGTAATAAATTATTTTTATTCTAATAGTTATAAAGTTCCCTATTTTAATTTTTTATCACGATATTAATTAAATGTTCGATAAAGTAAAGCTATAATTAATTTGAAAGAAGAAAAAAATAAAGCAAATCTTTTAAAAATTCCACACATTAAAAAAACAAATCTCTTTCATTAAGGAAATGTTAATTCAGAATGTATAACTTTTATTTTAAATGCATTAATCCAAAATTTTCATAAGGAGAGTTTCTTTATTATGAACAAGTTTGTTTAGTATGAAGATTTCATAATCCAAATTATCTAATCCAAAATATAAAAGGGGTGTAAGATAAGATTGTTTAGTTAGAAGAAGAGAGAGCATGTTTAATCAATAACTTGAGTCTAGTGGTCCTTGATGTGCCAAGGATAGTAGAGACAAGCTTGATCCATATGCACATGCAGTTAACATGAGATGCCAAACTGGGACCATGTTGATCATATAGTAAAAAGTGGCTAAATGCATAGCATTTTTTGGTGTCCACAAAGGCAATCCATTACGTGGCTGACCAATTAGCACTACCCTTTTCATTTGATTCTATATAATACCTCCATCCATTACCCTTTAGTCTACACTTTACAACCCTTTTAAATAAACTACTTTTGCTTTATATCCTTGGTTCATTTTTAAGCTCCATCATTTCCAACTTTGTTGTTTTTGGTGAGGAAAATTTTCCTTTGGTTCATCATGCTAGAAGGCAAGGCTGTGATTGGTGAGACAGACATGCTTCAGACCATGCAGCAAGATGCCTTGGATTTAGCTTCCAAAGCACTTGATGTCTTTGATGTCACTGAAGCCATTGAGATTGCCAGATTTATAAAGAAGGTAAACTGAGAAAAGCAATCTCACAAACAAATACTATCTTTTTATCATGAAAAAAACAAAAACAATGTTTGAACATAAGACTTCACATGAGCTGCTTAAATCCTCTCTGTACCAATGTGTTGTTAAGTTAAATAAATGTGCATTATTTTTTTATGAATTTGGTAACCTTTTATTAATATATGCTTCTTGAGTTTAGTAACAAAAAACCATATAATCTTGAAATACAAATGAATCACATGATTAGATAATAATATGTATATCAGTGCATTCCAATCAGATTCTTTTTGTTTACTTTGAAGAAATTAGTGGCAGAAATGAGTTCCTTAATTCAATCAACTTTGGTAATTTTGTTTGAGTTGTTGCTGCAGGAATTTGATAGGATCCATGGACCTGGTTGGCAGTGTATTGTAGGCACTGATTTTGGTTCATTTGTGACCCACTGTTGTGGCTGTTTCATCTATTTCTGCTTAGGCAACTTGGCCATTTTGCTCTTCAGGGGCTCAGCTGCTCCAGAGGCACATGAAAATCAGTTCTCAGCTCTTGAGGCAGCCAAAGCATAATTTCATTGCTTAATTTTCCCTCTTAGATACTTCTATGTTTGTGTTCATTCAATGTAATGGTAATTGATTTAGAAAGAAAAATGGAAGGTTTGAGAGAGAAACAATTTGAAAGAGGCCTATAAGTTATCTACAATTGCAAGTTACTATCATATTTTTTTGTTAGACGAATATACTTTATAATAGATGTAAATTATTTTGCCTATTTATCTCAAAAATGTTTTCAGTTGTCCTCCATAGAAGTGCAAACCTCGAATACAACAATAATAACAATAACTTTGACCCTAATAATAATAATAATAATATTATTATTATTATTATTAATTATTGTTAATAATAATAATTATTGTTAATAATAATAAAAAACAGCCAAACATACGGATTCCATAAAATTCAAATTTCAATTATATATTCATAATGATATTTCTTTTAATAATTTATTCAGGAATGTTTCCCTAACATATTGTATTTACTCATTTATTGATTGACTGCTCCTCTTAAGTTTTAAAAGTTCTATCTCGAAGATGTCACATCTTATATTAATTAGTAATAAAATTAAAGTAATTAAAAAAAGGAGTACTCTGAACTCCGTAAGTAACTTTTTAATGTTGAATTAACTCTAAAACCCAATTCCAAACAAAAACTTTACATGTATTTTTATTTATGGTCTTAAAGATTTATATTCAAACATGTTATCATGAATAAAAGTTTGATATATATATATATTGAATAATATACTATTAACTTTAATTATTGGATGGTCAACTATAGACCTTATTAATATTGAGAGAGAAGAATTTTTATATTAATTATCAACTAATAAAAAGTTTTATAACTACAAGAAAAATTGTTTTTAAAAACTAATTTATTAATTATTAAAATAATAAAATTGGTCACTAATTTAATTAGAGACTAATTTAAAATTTAATAATAGTTGGTGGTTAATTTTAGATACTAATTTAGATACTGATTTAGAAATCAATTTGGTGATCAATTTAGTGATCAATTTTATTGAAACCAATTTAGTGACCAATTTTATTAAAATTAATTTAGTGACTAATTTTATTGAAACTAATTTAGTGACCAATTTTATTGAAACCAATTTAGTGACCAATTTTATTGAAATTAATATAGTGACTATTTTCATTGAAACCAATTTAGTGACCAATTTTATTGAAACCAATTTAGTGACCAATTTTATTGAAACCAATTTAATGACCAATTTTATTGAAACCAATTTAGTGACCAATTTTATTGAAACCAACTTAGTGACTATTTTCATTGAAACTAATTTAGTGACCAATTTTATTGAAACCAATTTAGTGACTAATTTTATTTGAAACCAATTTAGTGATCAATGTCATTGAAACCAATTTATTGATTAATCTCATTGAAACCAATTTAGTGACCAAATATATAAATACCAAAATATGGTCACTATATTGGTCTCTGAATAATGATAATATTATATTTTTCAATAATTAAAATTGTGATATTATATTTTTTTCTTGTTAAAATAATTTAGAATAGAAAAGTAAAATTATTTTTTATTTGATACGAGAAATAAAAAATATTTGGGTTTCCGAATATAACCATGTGAAAAAATGGGTCATTATATCAAAATAATACACTATTGCATCTCATAATAGAACAATGTTAACATGTACCATATAAAGAAAAAGTTTCCAAGTCAAAATAGAAAATAATACACTATTGCATCCCATGATAGCACAATACTAATAAGAAAATTCAACTTTGAAACAACAATGGTTTAATTTGTTTATTTTATTTTGGTATTGTAGCTTTTTCATTTTCTCATTGGACCACGTACTTCTTCCTCTCTTGCCATGTAACACATATATTAGTCTCCACTATATTATTATTAGTAATTTATATCGCACAAAATGTTAAGAAATAAACTAAAGACATCATTATTGTTATTAATAAAAAGTATCATCAATATAAGGCATATTTAACAAGTTTAACAAGTCAATAACAAAACCTTAATCAATAGTTGAACAAAAGGAGCGTAAAGCAAGAATTTAATGAAATCTGAAACATAATGGTTGCCATTATCACTCCACAAAAACATAAGTAAACACCTTTCTTCCATTATGGTCAAACTACACTAAGGACTTTCTCATTTAGTTGTGTACCCATCATATCCCCTCCTAAAAAAATATTTTCGTATGGGATTTCTCTTCCAAGCAAACTCCTCTTGTACCTAATCAAGGTAAAACTAGTATTTGTAGTGGTAACCAACGAGTGAGATTTAACTTGTTAGAGACACTAAGTTTATTTGAAATTTTGCCACTTGTATTTGGAAGCAGGATTGACTTTCTTTTGTTCTCTGCTTTCATTCCACTTGTCTGGATTAATGGGTTTGTTGTAAATGGTACTATGCATGAAACAAGTTTAAATAGGATATGAAAAGGACTACACATGTATGCACATTAAACAGGCGTCGCCATCTGCACATTGTGCACATGCTTGGAAATTTTCAATTGCTAAACTTTTTTCTATGCATAACTCTCTTAAAGGGGAATATTTCTATGTATGAACAACTTGAACATAGTGTCCAAAGATCAGAAGACAATATTTTCAATGCAATCTTTGTATATGATATTTTTATTATATTCATTCAAATTGGTAAAGGAACATTACAACGACATTTTTGTTAAAACTATAATACTATTCTATAAATAATGTTATCTAATGAAAATATAACAGTTGTTAGATGTGTTTTATTTCCATGGATAAACACGTAACTCTAACTCCTTTTTTCAGTATTATATTAATGTATAATAATGAGAATACTAAAGCGTGAAGTTGAGAATGTGGAAAGTTTAAAGTATAATAAAAACAAAAAGTATAGTGTAATAAAATCACCTTGATGAGAACCGAGTGGTTGACTGGGTGGTTGTGTTTCATCCTCATCTTCAGTTTCCTCAAATCTTGGTGACATAGATTGACGATTAATGTTATTCATCCATTGTTGAAACATTGCATTTTTTCTTCAAAAAGCTTCTCAATATTTACAATTTTGATTCGAAGCTCATCTCTTTCTTTCTTAACATCTTTCAAATCTTTTCTAAGTTCATCAAGTTCTTAACTTTGTATCCACCCATTTGAGGAAGAAGATGAGTCATGATAGTAATGCCTACCTCCAATCACGATTGATTCCATTCCAAGACCATATATCCTCCCATTCTTGGTTCTAGCTACATCACACCAGATATTTAACTCATTTGGTAGAGGAATTCCTTGTGCAGATGCATTCTGTGTTAGTTCTTCAAACTTGTAAATTCTTTCTGTTAACACCATAATTCACAAGGGTTTTGAATAAACCAAAATAGAAAAGTAAGAAAAAAAATATACTAGTACAATCATAATTCTTCCAGAATGTTAACATCACAGTTCACAAGTTTCAAAGTCAGGTTTTACCTAATCTTCTCAACAAGACCCTCCTCAAACTCTCAGCAAAGGATGAGAATAATAAATTACAAATAATAAATTACAAAGTCAATAACTAGTAAGAATCTATTTATGGGGTTGCATATCCACATGTTACAGGTTATATGGCCTCTTGCAACAACTGATTATATATCGGGAACCAAATAAGATTAATAGTAATATCAGATTATATCCTTAAACTAGCAAATCAAGAAATAATCGAGTATGTCCCTAATATAAGGACCATGTTAATTCAGGTTCATGCACCGCAAAAAGTTCATCAAAACTCTATAAGCAAATTAATCTTTTATGGCATGACATCGTATTCAATAATATTTATTATTCATAAATATCTGCGATACATTAAGTGAGTTCTTTTGCAAACACACCCCCTACTTCTTACTCGGTTACTTAGATGTATCAATGCCTTAGAAGACAGACATCACAATGATACAATAAGAAAACTTTTAGGAATATACCATCTTCACCAAACACATGCACAATGATACAATAAGAAAACTTTTGAAACCAACTTCAGAATTTATTTTCTATCTTGCATCGAATATATTGGTCTTGTATAATATATTTCTTAGTAGCTAAGTAACTGAAGTTGGGAATCATCTCTCTATTTTTCTTTTAGTTGTTGCCTTTTGTGTTGCGTCTTACCTCATGTTTTAAATCTTTTTTTTGTGACCTTTGCAACAGAGTAAAACACAAAGCTTGATTAAGGTTATTGATAGCCTCCATTAGGGTCCACAGTCAATATTTTCAGAGTGATTTTAATTTTCTCTTTCTTTTCTAATCTATTATAAAAGAGAATATTTAGGAGAAAAAGGGAAGAATGAAATCAAAGAGAACTAATTACGTATACAAGGGAGAAGAGAATTGAAATGAGTTTGACTGATACACTACGTTACACGTAGTGTTACAATATAAGAATGTCTTATCCTCTAGTTTACCTGTTTACTCTTGACTTTGCTAGAAAAGGTGTTATAATGCTCACAGGCACATCACATCATGCACCATTTATGAAAATTATCTTCTGTCTTCACTTTTCCTTTTATTTGGGTTTCCCTTTTCAAACCTGCAAATCTCATTGTCTTCACTCTACAACCCTAGGGTGGTCCGTCACTGCTCTTCCACATTTTGAATATTTGCTTCTGGCTGTAAAGTCATTTCTTTAATTTTCAGCTAAACAAATTAGTTCTAACATTGAATTTGGATGTTTTCGTTTAGAATGAATGAGAGTATACTCGCTATGAAATTTTCTAGTATTTATATCTTTTAGAAATACGTATTTATGGCCTTGACGTTACATTAGTTGGGTGCTTAGAATTTTGTTATGATAATTGTACAACAATTTTGTATACACTAGGTTATAGTGGAGACTGATATGCATGTTACATTGAAGGAGAGGAAGGAAGAAGTACGTGGTCCAATGTGAAAAAGAAAAAGCTACATTATCAAAACAAAATAAACAAATTAAATCGTTGTTATTTTAAAGTTGGAATTTCTTGTTAATATTGTGCTGCCATCGGATGTAATAATGTATCATTTTCTACTTTTACTTGAAAACCTTTTCTTTATATGTTACTTGTTAACACTGTGTATCATTTTGATATAATGACTCATTTTTTCAAATGGTTATATTGGAAACCCAAATATTTTTATTTATTGTATCAAATTAAAAATAATTTTACTTTTTTATTCTAAATTATTTTAACAAGAAAAAAAATATGATATCACAAATTCAATTATTGAAAAGTATAATATTATCATTATTTAGAGACCAATATAGTGACCCATTTTTTTCGATATTTATATATTTGGTCACTAAATTGGTTTCAATAAAATTAGTCACTAAATTGGTTTTAATGAAATTGATCACTAAATTGGTTTTATAAAATTGATCACTAAATTGATTTCAATGAAATTGGTTACTAAATTGTTTTCAATGAAATGATCACTAAATTTATTTCAATGAAATTTGTCACTAAATTGATTTTTAATTATGGTAACTAAATTGGTTTCTAAATTAGGATCTAAATTGGTATATAAAATTAGCTATCAAGATTTTAGCCACTTATTACTATTAGACTCTAAATTAGTCTCTAATTAAATTAGTGACTAATTTTATCATTTTAGAGACCAATAAATTGGTTTCTTAAAACAATTTTTCTTGTAGTGTTATCATTACTTTTATCACTATGTAGTAGAAAAGTGATTAAAATAAATGCATATCAGCTATGTTGGTTTCGACACTAACTAATGTAACATGATCTATTTTTTTTTCTCAAAAGTTGGTTTATTTTTGTATGATGTGTGTGACAAATAATAAATATCATTTTTTTCAAAGGACTTTTATAGATTTTTATAGGAAAACAAATTCAATATTTTTATAGATTTTTATCAAATCTTGGATCGTAAAAAAGGTTAAGGATCCATGATAAAATTGTTATGATTAGACTTCATTGTTCCTCACATATATAAAAACAATTACTTTCTTTCCTTTCTAATGTTAATGTCAGCCTACAATAATACGCAAACCCTAATTCCTTAGGGTAAAAGGCCTAAGCTTCCTTATTAATTAACCGTCAATTTCTTGATCAATTATATAGAAAAGGGTTGTTTTGGTCACAAAGGTTTAAGATAACAAATGAATCAGCTCTATTCCTAAACGCAAGCTTTCATTAGGTATTTTAATTCAGATCCTAATTACAAATGACATTTTCTAATACCCTAAGAATTAAAATATCAAGCCATGAGTAAACACAATAGGCATTAAATACATAATTAAAATATTAACATTGAAAGGAAAAGACATATATATATAAATTGGTTTAAAGAATTATGCAAGAACCTTAAAGATTTAGATCAAATGCAAATTAATACAGACAAACTGATTCAGAATAGAAATCAGATTAAATTTGATACCAGAAAAACAATTAAGAAGACACCAATT
>Ga0209700_108079_pt1 | contig 13974 bp, 5 predicted proteins | sample SiratroredBW_FD_187528 | JGI IMG/M metagenome (GOLD analysis project Ga0209700, IMG submission 187528) | Root nodule microbial communities of legume samples collected from California, USA - Siratro red BW (SPAdes) (version 2) | ecosystem: Host-associated > Plants > Roots > Nodule | place: USA... | reverse complement strand
TATATATATATATATATATATATATATATATATATATATTATAATATAATAATGAATAATATTTAAAAATTAAAAAAATATTATAGAATTTTTATAATAAAAGTATTATACAATATTATTAATAAAATAATTAATAATAATATAAATATAGTTATAATCTAATAAAAATAAATAAAAATATTTAAAATAAATTATATGATAATAATTATTTTATTACTATGAAATAATAATTATTTTTAAATTTAATATTAAAATTATTTTTAAAAAATTTAATTTTATATTTTAAAAAATTAATCTTCTCAATTAATAATATTTTTAAAAATATTATTAATTACATTTTATTTTAATTATAAGAATAAATTTATAATTTTATATTTTTATATATTAAAATATTATATCTATCACATTCTTTATAAATTTTACTCTTAAATCTTATCAATCTCTTCTTTCATTTAAATAGTTTAACTTTCCACACATTTTTATCTCAAATCAACTCAAATTTACTCTCTCAAACATATTCTTTCTAAAATGGAGTAGAAGATGAGTTTTTTCAATGGTTAATTCTAAAATTATTAGTTTTAAGAATAACTAATATTTTAGTTGGAAAAAACATTTATATAACTTTTGTAAAAATCAAATAATAACATGTTTTTACTAAAAGATTTAAAGTTAAATTATTTACAAAAGAATAATAAGGTATTTTTACTATAATGATTTTTTTTATTAAAAAGGTTAATTTTTTATCTTCCCATGAAAATAATTCTTTGATAAATAGTTTAAAATATTCCTTAATAGCATGTAATTTTTAAGAAGTAAATCAAACATGAGAAGACTTCCCTTTGTACCAAAGGTTATTTATATTTATTTTTGTCAACAATAAAAATATATATTAAAAATAGATAATTAACTCAACTTATATACAAAAGTAATATATACAAAAATAAATAAATTTATTTTTAATTTCAAAATAGAATTAAGAATAAAATAAAAATTATTAAATATGTATTTATTTATATATTATTATAATTTTTTTAATTTTAAGGATAAAATATAAATATAAAATGTCCAACTAAAAAAATTGGAATAATTCTCTTTATATACGGAAAAGTATACCTTATGGGATATTTTTGTCATTGCTTGATAAGAGACATTCAGTATAATATTTTTTTGTTTAATTTGCTCAGACCACGAGATTGGACACGCGTATATCTTTTTTCATATTTGATGTATGTTTTAAAAAAATACCATAATCAAAATATCGTGTTTCATAACAAAACAAATTCTACGTTTTCCATAAAAGTTTTCTCATGAGTGGAAGTAAGAATTTAATTTTTCCATATAAATAAAATGTTTTATTGTGATAAAATATCATATCATGCCATTTAATTAAGAACAAAGGGAAAATAAATTAAAAAGACAAATAGGCAACAAAAGAAATCAAATACACAAAACTACACTCAAGACTAGGAGTTACCAACTCAAGTATTCTGCTACAATGGAAAAAACATCAAAAAAATCATAGTGACGTTTATATTTTAAAGTCTTAATAAGTGATAGATCTGAAATACATGGCTGCTGGTAGCAGCAACAATGGAAGAAGTTAGTAGGGTCTTTCGCCAATATAGTTGCCAGGGGGAGAATAGTTGCAGGTGACGAAGGTGCCTCCATAGTCGCATGCTACTTTGGCACATCCAAGATGCACCGTTTTTCTCCATACAACCTGAGTGTAGTGCAGACACTCCCCACCAATACAAGAGTTGGAAGTGTAGTCATAGTAGGGTTTCTCATCCACCCACAATTTCACTGCCTCTGCGACACCCATCTCACCGGTGCTCATTGCAATATTCTCCCCGTATATGCCACCACCACCCGAATGGATCAGTTGGCAATCTTTACGCTGATTAGCATAGTTCTGTGCAAAAGCAGCAACTGTGTCATTCCAAACTAGGTTTTCGACACCAACCTCGGATCGTGCAGCGTTTTGTCCATCCAGATAGTCTGCTTGTGAATCTTGAGATTTGGCAAGATCACCCACAATCGCCAACCCCAACACACTCACTACACAAAACCAAACCTTAATACACAACCCCATTTTGTTTGACTATAGTATTAATTTCTTCACAACTTTGCAGAAACCAACGAGGTATTGATGAAGAAGATTGGGGTCTTGTGAGGTTTTTATAGGACTTTTAAGGCCGAAGATTGGTTGTTAGAAAAGGTAGGGTGAAAGAATACCAAAATTTTCAAAATCATGATATGCGTGGATGACGGAAAGCAGGGGTGCCTCAAGTCCAAGCAGCTAAAGCAACTGCTTTAGGCTTCAAGATCTCAAAGGCCTCAAAAGAATTTAATATGCTTTAATCCTCAAGATCACAAAGGCCTCAAAAAAATTTAATATGCTTTAGGTCTCAAAAAAATTTAATACTCACATATTATTATAAAATAAAAAATATTTAATTTTAAAATCATACTAACAAAATTTTTAAAATATTTTAACAAGTTTACATTGGTGTTAGAAATATTATTTAATGACTTTAAATTTATATTGGTACTATAAATACTATTTAATGAATAATACTCTTAAAACTTTCTTATGATAAATTAATAATATTTTTTAAAAAATTGAATAGTCAATAAATCTTTCCTATCAAAACTTTCTAATTTATCTCTTCCTTATATTCCAACGGATTGATATCATCTCTTTATATGTCATATGATTCTAAAATAAAAATAAAAAGTGAAGTTGAGTGTTTAGCAACTTATGAACTTGAAAATTTTGAATTTTTGTTAGGCATGACTATTTGATATGATATATTATTTGCAGTTAACTCAATTAGTAAAAATTTACAATCAAAAGATAAATGTATTAATTTGGCCATTGAACAATTAAAAGGTCTTCTTTTATATTTTTAGAAAATAGATTTGAAAATGTATTTATTTCTGCCAAAGAAATTGCTTCTGAAATGAATGTAGAGCCAAAAAAGAATGTAAAAAAATCAATTTGATGAAAATATTAAGAATGAAGTTATTAAGAATGAAGTTATTAAATCACCTCAAGAGTCATTTAGAATTGATTATTTTTTATATATTGTAGATAAAGCAATTACCATACTCCAAAATAGATTTGAACAATTTAAAATATATGAAGATATTTTTGGTTTTTTATTTAGTATTAAAAAATTAAAGTTATTGGGTTGCGTACTTTTGAAAGAAAAATGTTTAAACCTTGAAAAGTATTTGAAACATGATAATTTATTGGATCTTGATGGCTTAGATTTATTTTCAGAATTAAATATCTTAAATGAGATTATAGGATTGGAAAATGATAAACCATTGACATTCTTAATTATATAAAAAGAATAAATTCTTTTCCAAATGCATATATAGCATATAAAATAATGTTAACAATTCCAATATCAATTGCTTCAGCTGAAAGGAGTTTTTCAAAACTTAAACTAATAAAATCTTATTTAAGATCAACAATGTCTCAACAAAGATTAAAGGGATTAGCTTTATTGTCTATTGAAAAAGATTTTTTTAAATAAAATTAATTATCATAATTTAATAGATAATTTTGAATAGCAAAAAGCTGGAAAATATAAATTTTGGATAAAAATATCATAATTTTAATTATTTTATTAATTTAAAAAAAGCCTCATCTTTTTTTTTCGCTTTAGGCCTTCTGAAATCTTGAGCCGCCACTGACTGAAAGAGTAAAATCGTAAAACTTCTTTTTTAATACTTATGTATATATATTTTAAAGGAGAACGTAATTCATCATAACCATTTATCTAAATTTTATTACCAAGACATCTTCATTTCATAAACAACTTTGAGTCAATTTCAATATTAAAGGCTCATAAGATTTTTCACTTCTAATGTTAATATGACATGAAATTTAGAAATCTAAATGGTACATAAAATTTTAAATTATAAAAATAAAAATATTTATCTTCAACACATATATATTTCTATTAACAATTAAATAAAAATTTAATTAAAGTATATTTTTTAAAAACACCTTTACATTAATGTAAACATTAATTAATAAATTATTTATGTTTAAAAATAATTGAATATTAACATTAATAATATTTATTACTGAAATATAATAGGACAATTCACATTTGATAACTTACTATTAATATAAACATATCAATGAATATTTTGAATTAATATTAATTATTCATATCAATATATTATGATGAATCTTATCTAAAATTTTGATATATTTACAGGAAGGATACTTGAACCTAAGGTAATTCAAGAAATTATAGATACAGTCCAGAACGAGTTCACAAAATTATAAATTATATAATCGTAACATGAATCATAAATATTATTTTTTATTTCTTTATATATATATATATATATATATATATATATATATATATATAATACGTTTTTTATCAACAGAAAAAATAAGTAAAAAAGAATATTTAAAAGATGTTACAAGAAAAAAAAAAGATGTGTATTAAAAACGATTTAATTTCATTTTATTTTAATTAAAGTTGAAACTAATTCAATGTAAACAAAAAGATGAATAGTGCAGCACAAAAAATTAATTCTTAATTCAATTTTGATTTTTAATTACGTTAATATTAATTAAATAAAAAATTTATTTTAATTAAAATTAAAACTCATATTCAAGGTCAACCATACAGTAAAAAAAACTATTAATTCTTACTTAATTTATTTTAAATTTTAATTATATTAATTTTAATTAGGTATTATTATAGCAAACAACATTTAACAAGGTAAAAATTTATTTACTTGAATTTTTAACATTTATAACTTTCAATCAGAATGTCTGTGTAGGCCTGGATGACTTTTTGTTAAAAAATCGGATTGAATATTTAATTATTTAATAAAGTAGTAAAATAAAATAAATATTTTTTAAAAAAGTTATATAATTTAATTGAGTTTGTAACGGTTTGTGTATACTTCTATAAAGTCAGTTTTATAAAATTCTTTTATTAGGATGATATATATATATATATATACATATATATATATATTTAATCTTAAAATTTTGCATTTAAATAATGAAAATAGTATATAAAATATATATAATACTTTTATTTCATCAAACCTTCAATATTAATTTCTTCTTCTCCATCCATTCTACTAGGGTTAATGATCTTCAATACCTTTTGTATCTAAATGAGAACAAAAAAATTAATAATTTAGCTTGCATATTTGTTAAGAAATTATTCAAATACATTTCCTTACACGTATACCTGAAACAACCGCGAAAGACATTAATGTTTCATCATCATGAAAAATATTTATAAAAAAATTTATCCAAACACCAAACCCATCATGAACAGAATGTTGCGTCATCATGAACTGTATCCATTTCTCTCAGAACTGACTCATCACAGTCTTAAAATCAAGAGCGTGGCACGTGTTGCAGGAATAACCTAGAAAAACTTAGTTAGATATACTTCTTATATTGTTTTTGGATTATGATTCTTGTACTAATTAATTATTACATGCATAGCATCATACGTTGAAATAAAATGAATTTGAAATGATGAGATAGTTATCTGTTTTGATTGTTGATTTCCTTTTCCAGTTTTTCTTCTTCTTCTTCTTTCTCTTTTCCTTTTTGTTTCTTTTTCTTTCGGCACCCCCTAAGAATCTAACATAATCGTATTTATAGAAAAAGGTGTAAGATTATTTATTTCAAAGTTGAAAATTTTACGTTTAACTTTACGACTAGAATGTACAAATCTTCAGCTTTGATTAAGGAAAATAAATTGATGAAAAAGTAAACACGAAATTATTAGAGGAACAATGCAGAATGGGTGAGAAGATTGAAAGAAAATCGCAAAGAATGGGTGAGATTGAACATTTTGAATAAGGTGTTACTCTAAATGTAGTTGGCCACTGAGAGCATGGCGCAGAAAAACAATACCAGCTAACGAAAAAAGGAGTTATTATTAAAAAAGAGAGAGAAAAAAAGTACTACGACTTTGTTATTATTATTATAATTTTAAGAGAGATAAAAGGTTAAAAAAAAATATGGCCAAAAATATTACTTAAAAAAATTATTAAAAGGGTTTAATTTATCTTTTTAAAGAAATCAACATTTGTTATGAAAAGAATATCTTAATTTGAATTTAAAAATTTAATTTACTTTTTATTTCTTCTTAATCTAGAAAAAAAAGAAAACATAATATTAATTAAATTATTTATATGTAAGTGTTAAATATATAAATAATTATATATAAAAAAAAAAATTGGGTGGTCGTAATTTTTTATAACTAAATAAGATAAATTTTATTAATTTAACTTGCTTAAGTATTAATGTATTAAGAAATTATTAAAACACATTGCCTTACACGTATACCTGGAACGAGCCACAAAGGACATTAATGTTGCATCATCATGAAAAATATTCATAAAATATATATAAATATATATCCAAACACTCAACCCATGAAGAAAGGACATAATGTTGCATCATCATTAACGATATTCGTTTCTCCCAAACTGACTCATCACAGTCTTCAAATCAACGCGTGACACGTGTTTCAGGAATAAACTAGAAAAACCGCTAACATGTTAACATCTTCAGATGTTGTTAGGCTAATATACTCATATCACTTTAATAATATTCCTCAATATTTTTTTAATAATATTATGTTTAAGAAAACAATAATATTTTAAGTTGTTTTTATTATTTTTTGAGAAAAAGTTTAAACTAACATGTTAGACTAACTTGCAAGCTTTAGTAGCTTCCTTCAAAAGCGGTTTGAAAATTGGTTTTTGTTTATGTATAGGTTTATGCCCGTAAGTCTTGGGCCACCACAAATTAAGCAGTTAATTCTGCCTATTAATCTCGCTGGGCCCCACCGTTCTTTTGTGTTTCCATTTCCTTTTGCAACTTTTATCAAACCATTCAACTAATTAATAATATATATTCTAGTCAGTAGCGTCATTACTACCTCATCTTATTGTTGTTTTAGCTTTATTAGCTATTATCAAAATAATTCTTATTTTAAAATTTTATTTTTCAATTAATGTTTTCAAATATTTTTTACTTGATACTCACTATTAATACTACAAACATTAAATGTTTTCTAGTCTAAATATAATGATAATAATATTTTACATGCATTATTATTTTTTAATCTATGTATATTAACCATAAACATCTAAAAACAAAAAAAGGAGAAACGGGTATTTCTAATAAAAAGTACTAGCAACACATTCTCTTAAATATATACCCTCTTATTAGTATTTTTTTAAAATCAAAATTTCGTATGAGCCCCACATTCTATTTAATGATCTTCTTTCATGATCCTATAGAAACAATGGTAAAATATTTGATAGATAATCAAATTATTGGCCATTATAAACACTTGAATTATAGACCTTGCCACACTAATTTATATTTTATATGCACCAATATTTTTTTTTATATTTCACTTTTTTTGTGTCGTTTTGAACATTAAACGCATCCATTAGTCTGCAAAAGCTTTAACCGAACAAAGTAATAACTGCTGATTTTATGTTGAAATTTTAGCTAATAAAAACTAATATATTAATCACTAGTATGATTTAAAAACACTGAGTTTATGATAGGGTGTTGCTCCTTCATTTGTCTACCGCATATGATATAGATCTACATTTTAACATATAAGATGTAACATTTTAAAAATTTTATGTATATATGATGAGTCTCAAAAATTAAAATATATATATATATAATTTCTTAACTCCAAAATATCTCATTTATACAACAGAATAATAAAACTTACTCTCCATTAGGTGTCTTTTACTCAACAACTAAAACCTTCATTGAACAATCAACAAAATCTGTACTTAAGTGGAAATTCTTTTAAGAAAAGGAATTGACTTGACATAATTCTAATTTCAGGACTAAATTATTATTTTAGCAAAATTCATTCAGAAAAGAGAGATATGACTCGTTTTCATTTGTGCTTAAGTGAAAATATTAGAGGATAAAACTCATGCAAATTTTACAACATATGTATCCAGCAATAGAATTCACCAATTATATCCTAAACCTTAAGATGTTTCATAACTTCATTATAGCCTATTTTTACATTCAACATCATAATTCATCAAATTAATTTATGAATTTTTAAAACAGATATTTTCTCAAAAGCAATACATTTTATCTCAATGTACAATCTAAAAATTAAAACCATTCACTTTCAAAATAAAAATTACCTTAAAACGTGTTTGACTTAACTATTAAATGTTTTGACACTATTGAAACATCAAGCTATAGCTAATTAAAATATACACTTTATCAAGAGCTAATCTTATATAACTAATTAAGCTATGTACTTTATTAAGAACTAATTTTAGTCTAAAATAACTACTTCAAACTCCTTGACTAGACTTATAAATCTATCGTAAATTAATCAAAAACTCAATTCCAATTAGATCTTCATTTTCAATTCTAAAAAATTGAAATAAATTTATTATGTTTTTTACTTTCGTTAAATTCCTTTTTGCTCTCCTCTAAGAATTGTTTCAAAATTTTATAGAAGTTAGAAATTCTAACTTATTTTCAGGATACTTTGATTTACACACCAAATATATTATTACTAACCTAATCTTATAAAGAATCATTCAACAACAAAAACTCTCACATACAACAAAAAATAAGAAAAGAACACTTGAAATCTAAAGAGAAAAAAATTATTTTAGTTAAAATTCTAATTGATCAAAATAGAATCTCGGTCCATTACTATCTCACAGATTTTATCTGATCATATAAAAATATTCAAATTGATATTAAAAGCATTAGAAAGAACTAAAAATAACAAAATTTAGAAAACAGCAATAATAAAATATATAAATAATAAAATTATACTTTATATATTCAATATAAAAAGTTAGCATTTATTATTTTCTAAAATCATCTTTACTATAAACATAGGGTATAATACAAAGAAAAAAAGTGTGGGTAAATTATTATAACAACTTTATAATAAAAATATTTGTCTATTTAAAATCACATTATACAAAAGTTAACTGCATCTTATTAATAAAAAAATAAAATATAAAAGTAATCATTACGTGAGCAAATTCTGTATGAATATAACATGTCTTTATAGATAATAATACCAATCTATTTAAAAGATAGTCACATGTGTTGTGATTTTATTCTACCAAAATTATTATAAAAAGTGGTTGTTATATGAGATAATTAAATAAAATACATGTGAATATTTCAATCTATCGTGATGTAGTCAAATAAATAAATAAATAAATAAATATATATATATATATATATATATATATATATATATATATAAGTTTTTTCATTAATATTTAAAGAAATAGATTCTTTTTATAAACCTAAATTATCTAAGTTATTTATTGGAAAACATCTTATATAATTCTTGTAAATTTTCGTTTTTAATATGCGAACAAGTTAATTTTAATTATAAAAAGTTATTTTTTTATTTTATTATTCTCTTATAGAAACTTTTAACTAAACTATCATAAAGACTAAAAGTTGAGTTATTTTATCAAATACTTTATCATTTTATATTAAAAAAAATACAATGTTGAAAAAGAATGTGGTATTGAAAATTTGTACTATGGTGTGCTCAATAATGGTGTTGGTTTGTCAGCCGCCGGCAAAGAGAAGGAAAGGGAACATGTGTTGCTTCACATAAAAGTGATCCGTGAACAAATTTTGGCATCACACTAACTTACTTATGTCAAATGTCAAGATCCATAAAATATAAAATAATATGGCAATAAATAAATCATATAGTGAGATAAAATATTGAAATCATCAAGAACATGGATTAAAAAAGTTTAATTTCTATAATTTTATTTTATATTATTAATTAATTAAAAGTTAACAATCTTATTATATATATGATATTGGATAATAAGATAAAAAAACTACATGATACATTTAACTATTTAAAAAAAATATATTTCTTTTCCTACAAAAGTCCAACTATATATAATCCTAAGAATAAATTCAGGCAAAATATTGTTACTATAGACAAAACATATACCACTTGTCCTTAGAAAACACTATATATATACATAATTGTTATACATTGTAAAAGTAATTTATAACTCACCTGCTAACTAGGTTATTTTGTAATTGATAAGAATATAACTAATTAAGAAGTTACTTGACAGTTAATAAACTCTTAATTTATAAGTTTTAAGAAAACAAATTTTATTAAATTAGAAATATTTGATAAAACTAGTTAACAAGTTTGCTGTTAAATATAAGCTCACTCAAAAAAAATAATTGTATAGATTTAATTTTATTATGTAAATCAAATTTACATTTTTTAGACAAAAATAAATCATTACGAAGTTATAATTATAGATATATAAAAAAAAAATTAAATTGTCATTAAACATTTTAGCACTTATATTCATTTTTAAAAACTTGTATATGTTTTTCATTTCTATAAGTAATTTTATTTAAATTATTTTATCCAATAAGTGTTGATTAAATCTACTTTCCATTTACTTTTAGAAATTTATTTATTTTATTTATGAATTTAAATTATTGTTACGTTAAATATCTTTCTTACAAATCTTGTTGTATGTAATTTTCACATAACATCATGTAATGAAATATTAGCGACTTTAATTTACAATGTAAAATAGTTTATAGTTTGAATTAAAAAGAATTAAAAAAATTGAGAAATATTAAGAATAATGCAATAACTAAAATTGATATAAAGGACATCATGAAAATAGTTTTATAAATGAAACCGATATTACTTTTAATTTGAATCTTACAATAATAAGAAGAGCATTTCAAAAGTCAACCATGTTAATGAATACTGGTAAAAAAATTTAATAAATCATTAAATCTTTTATGATTAATATTATCTTTCCATTAAATTTGTTCCCTTTATCTTTATCCTATGACAATCATAACATTATTTTGTCTTGTTTTATACTCTCTATTTTTAAGTTTTGTTTAAGGTTATTTTGAAAAAAAAAATATTAATAGTTTTTTATCTTCATAAAATATTTATAAGATTTTCTATTTTAGCATTTTTCATTACATCACAATAAATAAAAATAATAAATAATACTATCCTCAATTTAAAAAAATAATTAAATAAAAACAATTTGTTTTAAAAAATCGATCGTTAAAAAAAACGAAGAGTATTTATTCTGAAAAAATGGGTGAACTCTGACTTAACTGTAATTGTGACTTATAAGATCCATTTGGTCAAGCAAAACTCACCTAAAAATAAAGTTGTAGAGTAATTTTTTGAACGAATGTTAAATTTGAATAATTATATATTAATTATCAATTCGAACTTATTCGGACTTTCAATCATGTGTGGTAGTTTACTATGTGGCATTTATTGTCATTTATTTCTGTCACTTATTAGTTACTAACAGTTACAAATTTGATATAAATGTGCATGACTGAAGCTGTCAGCAACGATATCATTAATATTCAATAATTTTTTATAAATATTATTTATTTTTAATTTTTTTTAAGTATAAAATTTTATTTTAATAATCACTATAATATTCTTAAAAATAAGTTATAACATGGTTGTTAAATTTTTTAAAACATTATTTTTCGATCATCACGAGTGAATTTTTAATTCATTATGTCTCTCAAGGTCATGCCATGAACTTAATCCAAAGCAACAAACCCAAAACCAAACAAGAACACACCCCATTATCAAATGACAAGTTTTAGAAGTGGTAGCAAAAATGAAAAGAACTCTAATTAGTTACGCTTATTGAAAAATTTATAGACTGAGAAATTTGTTCATATCATATAGCTATATATATTTGAATATTATTACACATGGTGATTTCCAAACAATGACATAAAGACAAATACTAATAAGAAGAAGAATCAATAAGGTTTCTGTCCTTCAATGTTCCCTGGTGGAGAATAGCTGCAGATGACAAACATCCAACCGTTGTTACACTTGGCTCTTGCACACCCAAGATGAACAGAATCGCGCCACACAATCTGAGTATAATGGCCACACTCATCATGAACACAAGAATTGGAACTGTAGTCATAGTCTGGCTTCTCGGTGAGCCAGAATTTGACAGCATCTGAACCCTTCATTTCGCCGTACCCTTCTGCGATATTCTCGCCATAGGGTCCCATGGAATGTTCGAGGTTGCAGTCAGGGATCCTCTCATTGGCGTACTTTTGCGCATAGGCTTGAAGGGTGCGGTTCCAGGAGATTGGACCAACGCCAACCTCGGCTCGAGCCTGGTTGTGCACCTCAACATAGTCTCGAGGAGTGCTCTGAGCCAGGGTCACTGTTGTTGTACACAACAAGAGAACAATGGGTAGGATCACATGGCATGGGGACATCATCGTTTTTTGTTTTGTTCTTTGTGTTTGGAGAATGAATGTGAGTGAAGGAGGTGTTGTTTAAGGTAGGTATTTATACGAGAGTGGAGCACTTGGGCCAAAAAAGGGAAATAAATAATGTTTTTTAATCAATTGGGTGGGGAGCCTCTTACCCCTTTGCTATGCTTTTCATAAAAGTTTTCATTTTTTTTTTTCTATCTCTGAATTTTTAATTATTCATAATTTTGAATTTAATATATATATATTTATTGGTGAGCTCAACTATTTTATTTAATACGTAGTCAATATAAGGTTTTCTCCCTAAAAGTTTTCATTTTTTTTCTATCTCTTAATCTTTAGTTATTCATATTTTTGTATTTATTTTATATATATATATTTTGATGAGTTCAACTATTTTAATTTAATACATAGTCAGTATAAGGTTTTCTACCTAATAATCGACGTAACAGGTAAAAGTAAACCGATAACCGAATTATTGAAAATGAATAATGAACCCGATTAAACTAAGTCAAGTTAAATAATTACTTAAATGATAAAATAAAGTTCCACTAAATTTTTCCCAATTATGATATTGAATACAAGAGTTAAAAGAAGACCAAATTTGCTCACAATATTATTATATCACTTTAGAACATTATTATTTTAGAATTATTATTTTAGAATGAAATATGGATGGAAATATTTTTTTTCACTGTAAGAATGATGTAAAAGTTTATATAAAATATAGGAAATATCAGTGTAGATAAAAATTTTATATACTTATTACTTGATCTTCTCATTGCTTTTAATTTGCGATGAAAATGATAAAAGAAAAATGAGCTGAAGAAAGTAAGAAGGGAAAACGTGAAAAAAGATAAATTAGACTCCGAATACAAACAAAACGCGCGTGTTATTCTGTATGGCTTAAGTAAAAAAGTAAAGTATGAAATTAGAAACATTAGTATTCTTTATTGTCACTAAAATATTATATATACCATATTATCACTTTTGTCTGGATTCCACTGTGCCTACTATTTTATTTTTTTACTAATTATTTAGACGACTTATATCTAACTATTTTCTAATTCGGTATAAAGTCTTATTTGGGGAAAAACAATATGTTAATCTGCTAATTACTTTTGTAATATTCTTTTTACTTTTGCAATAATATTATTTTTATTATTATAATTTTAAGGAAGGGTTTAAATGTATTTATGTGTTTTCCTGATATCGACATTTTTCTATGAAGTATGCAAAGAATTAGTTTAAAAGGTTCTTTATGTATGCAAAATTATGATATATGATGGGAAAAAATGTACAAGAAAGAAGTATTAATGCAATATACAGTATAGAAATTAAAGCGAAATGTTTATTGGTTTTTCTTTAATGTATAATGTTTTCTTTGGAAAAATATTCAATTGAGATCTAATTATTTATTTTGAAATATAAAGTTAGAAAAAAATATATTATAAAGAGTTATAAATTTAATACATGGGAGAAATAAAATATTTTCATTGATTTTCTATGTAGGGTAAAGAGGAAAGAATAGAGAGAAAAGTTAAGTGAAAAAACAAAACAAAATGAGGAATAACGTGAAAAGAAATAATTTATCAATGAAAAATGAAAGATAAATAGAGGAAAAGTTTTTTTTTTTTTTG
>Ga0209700_108076_pt1 | contig 13978 bp, 4 predicted proteins | sample SiratroredBW_FD_187528 | JGI IMG/M metagenome (GOLD analysis project Ga0209700, IMG submission 187528) | Root nodule microbial communities of legume samples collected from California, USA - Siratro red BW (SPAdes) (version 2) | ecosystem: Host-associated > Plants > Roots > Nodule | place: USA... | reverse complement strand
TATATATTTAATATTTATATATATATATATATATATATATATATATATATATATATATATATATATATATATAAACGCTCAATATTTTCATTTGTAATTACTATACTTTTTATATCACTTTTAATTTCAAATGATAATTAAAATAAAGTAGCTATAGTTCTACTCTGTTTTGTCAAAATACTAGTAATCTAATAATACAGTTGGGACTCGACTAACCAAAATTTACTCGAATAAAATCTATTATATGCTTTCCACTAAAGTTTTAATTCAATAGAGTTTAACAAACGTGGTATTTATAAAATTACTTGTTTAGCGAAATATACTTTTGATCAATTATTCCAAAAAGAAATTAGGAAAACTTGTCATCAAACTGTCAACGAGAATATCTTGTCATGTCAAAAATCAACTTAATTAAACATAACCGAAAAAGTAATGTTGAAACACCAGCTAATATTGCGAGAAAAAATTGTTGTACACATGATATATAAGCCACAATTCAAGGAGATTCATTACTTAAAGAAAATTCAAAGTGTTTGAGAATATTATTTTGATTGTGGGATCCAGTTAATTGAGCACAATTAATCTATTTTGCTTGTAACATCTATTGGGTTAAATTCGAATTTGCAATTATGTCATAATCCAATCTAAAATTTAAATTCAATAAAATAGATTGAAATTCATATTCATCTAATCAGATATAAATGATTTAGATATTCTGAATCGATTTTAAATTTAAATTAGATCACGTTTATATATATAAAATTTATATAAAGCCGACATTAAAATCAAGACTATTATATGTAATAAATTTAAATTAAGTCTAATTTAGGACATCACTGTTTGACGATTCTAATTAAATTTTCCCCCATTTTCTCTGTATGTATTATTTTCTAGACTGCTTAAAATGTTTTTGTTTATAAACATTTTCTGTAATTTTTTATCCTGTGAACATATATATATATATATATATATATATATATATATATATATATATATATATATATATATATGTGTATGTGTGTGTTATTGTCTGTTAACTTATTCATTGCTGAAAATTTATTATTTTCTTTAATATTTATCTCTAAAATATAAATAATAATTTATATGGTAAATAATGTTATATATATATATATATATATATATATATATATATATATATATATATATATATAATAAATTGTAATATGATTATTGATGATATTTCAATGGCAGTCCAAGATATCCATTTAGGTTGATCCGATGATACCTTAATCGAATACAAATATTCAAACTGATAATAATAAAAGAAATATTTTGACCAAAACAAATTTTAGGATGACTATTAATTTTAAACCTTTTAAAAATAAAAAAAGTATTTCATTGAAATTCAATAAAATTCATTGAATTTAAAATCTAAAAATGTGTTTGAAATAAGGTAATTATAATTAATATGATTATAAGTTGTATTTGAATATTTATTTTTTTTCACGCTTGTTGAAATGCTTTTTATTATGTAAAAAGAAATTACAGTCTAATTATTTTCCTTACAACTAAATATCCATGTTAAACTTGTTTAGAAAAATCAAATCAATTCAAATATAGTAATTAAACCAAATGAATAAGGAAAGATAACTAAATTTATTGTGCAAAGCAAAAGGTAAACAAAAATAATTTAAATTAAAATATTTTATATCATTATTTCCCTTTTCAAACATCTATTAGATTTTTCATTATGTAAAAGGTGTTAAATACACTCCTTGAGACACTATCAAGGCACACTCTTTTGTTTCTACTTTTTAAATGAAACCTGGGACTCATCTTAGCAGCGCGGTGAATAGATTTTTCTTAGTGGATTCTTTAAATAATTGCTAACAGGGCCTACTTTTAATGGGTTGAAAATAAAATAAAAACACTCCTTGAAATTAATATTCACTAATAAGAGGATATCTAGAAAAGAAGACAGTCCAAAATTACAGAAAATTTTAAGATTTATTAGTAAGATTTTTAATACATTAATTATACATAAAATTTTAAATTTAAATATTAAAATTGTAAATTTAAAATAAATAAAAGAAATATCGGTATTATTAAATAATTAAGGGCAAATGAAAAGAGAAAATTAATACGTCTTATAAATTAATATTTTAACCAGTAAAAAGGTAAAAGTGTGATATTATTAGCACTCCGATTAAGGGAAATAACTGTTTATAAATTATGATGAATATCAAACAATAAAGATTAAAATAAAGTGAGTAATGTTAATTTATAAAGCAAAATGAATATATTTATTTTCTGAGAAATGAATAATTAAAGCTGTAGAAAAAGCTAATGCATATATGATTTGTTTTAACTTTTTGGTTGCTTTGCTTGGGTCCGCCCCTGTGGACCAGTAGTGAGTGTTACATCTTGGGGATTTACGCATGAAGGTGCTAACACTCACACTAAAACTATTACTATTAGTGCTCCCTTACGTGTTCTTTTACTAACTCATTAACTTCTTATCTCCAATTACTTAATTTGTTGAAATACCAAGGTCAGTGAGTATTCTTCAATCTCAACTTTTCATGCGAACCCTCGATGTGGGCCTCTTCCTTCCTATAAATTATAAATACCCGCTGTGTTCACTTCCCATGCCAGAAAATCTACTCACTAATCCATCCATCCATCGCTCCCCTCCCCAACAAATCGAAACAAACCTTCTATTCTAATTCCATTCAACCCCTTCACACAACAACACCCTCCTATTCCTCCCACACCATTTCATATTCAACTCACAAAAATCACCAACCATATCCGAGCAACTACTCTTCCTCCTCCTTCACCAAGCTGTGTGCACAGCACTACTCCTTTACACTCATTTTTTTCCACCGCTCGCCGCGTCTTTGACACTGACGGTACGTGCTCTTACCGTGGTCCATCTAAATTTCATTTGGGTTACTGTAAATTTTATTTCTTTTCTTTTTTAGTATATACCCTCCGTTACTTTGCTTGTCCCCTGCTTTAACCACTCTGTTTCTGAACTTAACATCTTTCATTTCCTCCTCAATATTATTATTCCTTTTAGACAAAGCTCCTAGTTTTCATAGATATAATTTTAATTGTGCTAGTTATCCATTTGGTGGTGGATTAAATTGAGAAGAATTGTGGTAACAAATTGTTTATAAATTAATGGTAGTATGAGGTGGAATGGATTACGCGAAGTGAATTAAAAAGGAAAGGTTTGGTCAACTGTTGCAGGTTGTGGTTAAAAAATGAAGATCTCAATATCAGCCTGTGCCTGCAAGCAAGAGCTGCCCCTAGTAAGTTTCCAAAAGGGACTAACGGTGGAGTCGTTGTTTCATCATCGGAGTAAGGACAAGGTGATCGTGATAATGGGGGCCACCGGTACCGGCAAGACGAAGTTGGCCATAGACGTGGCAAAACACTTCCAACCAGCGGAGATAGTGAACTCCGACAAAATGCAAGTGTACAAGGGCCTCGACATCACCACGAACAAGGTCACCGAAGAAGAGTGTGGCGGGGTCCCACATCACCTTCTTGGCACTGTTGACCCTAATATAAATTTCACTGCCAGCGACTTCTGTCGCCACGCCACTTCCGCAATCGATTCCATTGTGGAAAGGAATGGCTTACCCATCATTGCTGGAGGCTCCAATTCTTACTTGGACGCGCTCGTGAATCACCATGCCGAGTTTAGGTTAAGGTACGAGTGCTGTTTCCTCTGGGTTGACGTGTCCCTCCCCGTGCTCCATTCCTCTCTTCAGGCACGTGTGGACCGCATGATCGACGCCGGTCAAGTCAACGAGGTTCGCGACTTCTTCGATCCTCGCGCCGATTACACCAGAGGGATCCGAAGGGCCATTGGGGTGCCTGAATTCGACGACTTTCTACGCGCTGAAGCTTCTGGAACCGAGGACGAGACAACCAAAAGGAGGCTTCTGGAGGCTGCCATTGCCAGGATCAAGATCAACAACTGCACGCTCGCCAACCGTCAGATTCAAAAGATTCACCGCCTCCACGGGTTGTGGAAACGGAGCATGCACCGCCTCGACGCCACTGAGGTTTTTCTCGGCTCCCGCGACGCCTGGCACGACCACGTTCTCGCCAAGAGCTTGCTCATCCTCCACAAGTTCCTTTATGGGGAAAAGAAAACACACGTCCCCGCCGGAATCGTGTCCCCGAAAGGCGTAATTGCGGCTGTTTCTGCGCCGTCGGTAGCAATGGCAGCAACCCATTAGGGAGAGGAAGTAGGGCCAGAGAATCTATACACAAAAGGCCTCACCATTGGCGCATGCTTCAGACTGTGGCATTCCATATCTTTTTTTATTTATATATTTCAGGTCATGTCATTGGTAGTAGTAAATGTTTTACTATATATAAATATATATAAGGATATAAATATATAAAAATATATAATATATTGTGTTTAACTTCTTGACAGGTTATATTGAAATATGAATGTATTTCTTTATTTGGAGGGTTCTTTAATCTTTAGGGTTACATCAGTATCAAGAATACTTAAGTGTATTCTGTATAAATTAATTAAATATGTTGTTAATGGAGCATAGCATATACGATCCTAGCTTTGTTGGCTAACGTTGTGGACCTACAGTGTAACCGTTGCACTCGGGAAATGCTTGTTAAATTAGATACTGATGTGACGGAATTTTATTTTATTTTTATTTTGGCGCATAAACTATGATCTTCTTACTGCACACAAATTGTGCCAGGCACTGGTTCTGTGATTAATAATAATCATTAGGAAAAAAATCTGAAGAAAAAAAAAATATTTGAACCTAGGGCGATAAGCTGCTGTCACTATCAATGTTAAAAAAAAAATTAATGCATAACAAATCTTCTTTTTTTCTAATTCTGTTGTGTTCCAGTTGATAGTAAATTTTTGTTGAAAAGCGTACATAGCATGACAAGAAACAGTTGACGAGTGTACCCATCGATTCTGTCGTAGTAGTGTATAGCCTGAAAATACTAGCAAGTTGCGTTATCTTTTCTGCATTCAAATCTTGTTACTAGTTGGTGACTGTAGCTCCGATTCTGTAACAGTACTAGTAGTTTTTGAAACAGTTGAAAGTTTGTGATATTGAAGAAAAAAGAATTTTAAAACAAATTTTAAGGTAACAAGTTTTGTTTTTATCGAGGGAGAAAGTGATATTCTTGGGAAAGAAGTGAAGCATACTGTGAGAGATGGAATGCAGAGTGGGAGTTCACAGTTCACATTGACTCTGAAGGAACATAACTAACTGAATGAAGTCAAAGGCAGGGAAAAGTATTGGCCAACATGCTTAAAAATGACTTTTAATCTAAAGCCATGATCTTGAAGTGAAAACTGTATCCCAGGCGAAGTGGGGGAACGTTGGAGTTGGAAGTACCTACGTAGTACTAGTGAAGAGAAGCATTATTGGGATGCGTGGAAAACGGTTAGAAGTGGATGGGTTAGTGTGTAGTAGTAAGATGTTAAAGATGAAAGATGAATGGGTTTTATTCTTATTTACTTTTTGGGTGAGTTCCGTACTGATAGTTTGTGGTGCGCCTGGGCTGCATCAAGGTGAGCATGATGGATTTGAAAGTAGAGGGGTATTTGGTGGGTCCAATTTAAAAGGTTGAATTTGATCACAGTTACTGATTGATGTGTGATGAGAATGGGAGTATAAGTCCCATGCCCCACTAGTGGTGGTGGGGGCCAGAGAAGAGAATGGCGTTTTGGTCTTTTCATAAGGGCCCTTTTGCCATTTTCTCCTGATCCAGGATTGGATTTGGGGTTGGACTTGGCTAAGCCCTGCCTCCTTCCCACCATGAAAAAGTCATTGTAACATGTACTCCACTATGTACATTTATTAATATTCATTCACTCACATAAATTAATTAATATAAATATAACAGGGATATGTCCGTTTCATCCACTTAATGCATTCTCAATCACCGTCTATTCAAGATCCAGCGGGTGAGGGAGCCCAACCCCAGCATAAGAACATGATTTTCATTCAATTCAACGTACTTCTTATAGATAGATCACAAAAAATAGTTGTTCAGCTGGGTTGTGATTATTTTCAACCAATGATGCCTACAATTCCTCTAAAGTTGATAGATACTAAACTTTTGAATGCGGTATACAATTCCACTAGAATATATAAATTCACGTTTATTTAACTCGCTCCATACTTATCATGTTTTTCATAATATAAAACCTTAAAGCCTCAAACACAACTTTCTGGGTATATATATATATATATATATAACTGATCTGCGAGTAAAAAAATTAAGCAAACAATTACCCACCATATTCTTATGCTAAGTGTTTATTGGGAATCTAGAAAAAGAGACAAAAGGGTTAGAAAATAAAAAGGTGGGGGCAATACTCTTGAATAAGCCCTATGTCTTCTTCATCTCACATGATTCCAACCAATATATAACACACAGCTTGCCTTTATACTCCCACTCACCACCCCATATTTTTAAAGTTAAAGTGGACCCATATTAAGGGCATATTTAAAAAAAAAAAAAAATACATCCTTTGTTCTTAAGCACTTTTGCTTTTAATTCCCCTACCTCCCCTTTGGAGTATAGAGAATTTCACAAAAATTTGGTAGTACTAAATCGGGGAAATCCTTGAAAATTTAGACAAAAGGAAACGTTACATATTTATATGTTTAACAATTCAATTGTATGGTCAAAATCACCTTTAGTAAAGTCTTGGCTTTGCATCCCATATAAAAAGAAAAGGGAAAAAAGACAGTATGAGTAATGATTTTCCAACGCTTCCACGAGCATCTTGGTCCACATCAAGCATGCATAGAATATATTTCCAAAGGTTATAATATAAAAGTATAGTATCAGTTCTTATCAGTTCAGTAACTGTATGAAAGTGATTTATAGGCCTTTCATCACTATCAAATTATCTATATTTTAATTAATAGATATCATTATCAATTTATAAGGTTACTATATAGGACTTCTTGTGCCTGACATTTGTAAATGCTTGAGTACACACAACTTGTAGTATATTATCATTATAACATCGAAGCCAACGGGGTTTGTTAAAAGCCTGGGTGGATCGATCATTAGTTGTCTATATTGAGAGCAATTGAAAATATTATTAACGAAATGTAAAATATATTATCCATACATGAACAATGTTCTTATTGTATTACCATATTTTAAAACATAAATATGTCACTCTTCTGAACAACTATGCTGACGATTCTGCATTTTAGTGGTGCATCAAATGATATCGATAATGTATTTTTCTTTTTCTAGGGTTTGGTGCATTAACCAATATATCATTTTCCAGCCACTTAATGAAAAATAATATTCTTTAAGGCAGAACCCTATAGAACAAAAAAAAATAATAATATGAAAATTGCCAATCTCTTATAAGAAATCATATGTGTACATGATAAACTATAAACATAAAAAAAACCCTAAGAATATATAAGTTCGTCATACGAAGCTGTTTTAATAGATACAAATATATAGGATCGAAGAAATGATTTATCGAGCTTAAAGTTATAAGGTAAACAAATTAAACACGTACTATTTTGCGAAGATTTATTGATTTAGCTCTTGTAGAATGTGAGTAACTTGGGTCATGAATAAAGTAAAGTTTTGACATGCATGCATGCGTTCTGTTTGGGAACAATAGTTAGTGTTTAACCAGTGTGCTCCCAGACTTGAAAGATTCTTGATGGGAATCAACAAAGTAAAGATGAAGGAGAAGGAAGATATATAAACACTTCTGCCCTACAGCTTTCATGCATGCTCTTCCCTGCCATCTGTCATCACAAATGCTACATATATATCAACAACACTGTTATAGCTTCTTTCTCCAAAAGGACTAATCAAGTAACACCAAAGAATCAAAAAATGGGGAATGAATCTAAGATAATTATAGACGAGCCAACTCCAATACTGGGGACACATTCTATATGCATCTTCTATAGTAATCAGTTCCATTGCACTTTTTTCATAATAACAGAAAGCAATATATGCATGGATATATAGAATATCTTTGTAGGTCATGAGTTCGACGCGGTACAAAATGCTAGCCACGAAGGGTAAACACAAGAGAGTACTATGAATTTGTCCTCCTTCCCCCTCCGTTGTTGTTTTTTATTTTGTCCTCTTATCCTGAGTAATCACAAAATAACAAAGCTAAAGCTTGATTGAGATAGGATATCCAAAAATCCCCTTTGTCTCGGAATGATCGACGAGTGAGTTGTTTCGCATTTCTATGGTGCGTATAGTATATATGTTGAAATGAACTTGCGTATATCTTAGCCATATATGACACTTTTACGGCATTCGACTGCATAAAAATCAAAGGGTGCAATGTTAACGCCAATATAATCATAATACAGAGTCTCTATCAATCGCTATCTATGTGATTGTAATCATATTTCAGTATACACAAGAGGACACAATATATTATTCTACTGTTCACGAAAAACGCTAAAACTTCATCGTATAATAAATGTTATGGCACCTTTGTCCTAAGCCAACCCGACATAATGTTTGGAAAGGAAGTTCCGAGAAGCCTCAACGTACTATATAGTATATATCATCCAGAAAAAGAGGTAAATTATAAGCTATGTAAACTTGCTTCGAATTATTAAAAAAAGATACGTTCACTTGATGACGACTAATTAATTTCCTTTTTTAGTTATTTTAAGAAATGAGATGTATTATTTTAAATTTATTTTTTAAAATATAAATTCAATTTCAATTTGACATTGTACACCCTTCTCTTAGACTTTCAAATGATATATATATATATATATATATATGAATTTGATATAATTTAATTTGATAGATTAACAGAGTCGTCATCAATTATTGTTCAGGGAAAGGAATTGCAAAAGCCTTCTTATTAACCAAGAGTAGTTATTTTAACGTATTTATCTAAGTTTGTAACAACTGGTGTCTCAGAAAGACATACTATACATTCTGTTTATCATCATACTATAATATTGTCTTTATATACTAACTGGTTAACTGATCCATATTACCATGAAATATGTAATAAACATTCGAGTTCAGTTTAATTTTGAGGTGTCGCTGTAGTAATTGACCAACAAGTGATAATAAAAAACTTTATTATTATACTTTGTCTTATATGTTGATGAATGCCTATCACAATTTGTATATAAAGGGTTAAAGCACCTTTTTATATTTTTTATTAATTATAATTTTTTTTGTTGATAAAAAATAATCATAAAGAATATAAAATCCAAATTTTGAAGTTAATAATGGATATTATCTTTAACTATTATGTAAATAGTTTGTCCTCTGTAGATGGATTAGGGTATCAGAAAATACTTCTAGAATGTCATGTTATATTTATTTCATTTTTTCTGAAAAAAAAGGTAAGATAAAATTGAAAACACTTATTACATCTCAAATACATACATTAAAATAAATGCTCTTAGTTAATTATAAAAATTATTAATAAATATCATAAATTTTATTTAATTAATTTCAACTAAAATAGAAAATTAAATAAAACTAGCAAGATCCTAAAAACTGCAAAGAAAACAAAAATATTAGCTCGATCGAGGGTTTTTCCATTTCAACGCATTTTATTAATATATATAAATAATATGCGTCGCTTTTAGAAAATATCTGTGGATTAATTAATATAACATTATCAAGCTATCACAACTTATATCTTCATTTTTAAATCATAAGATTATTACAACATTATGTTTAAATAAATCCTTTATTTTTTAGAAAAGAAAAAAACAACAATTAATAACAACAATTATATATAAAAGACAAAGACAATGATAAACATCATAACAGAACTAATTTATTAGTTAAAAAAAAACGTACCCATTAATTTACACACGTACATGTCCCAGATTGATTTGTTATACTAATAAGACCTCACACTGAAATTAGTATTCTTTTATCAATATCAAATATATTGAAAAAAATAGGTAAAAGGTTGTATAACTCGTATACAAATAACAGAGAAAAAACAACATAAATACACAAAACTTAAATCAGCATTTCTTGTTAAAGAAATAGTAATATTAATCCCATATGGATAATAATTTACTTTAGTTTAAAAATTGAAAGCCAGAAGGTTATCATCTACGTCTGAAATTGTGAAATCAATAAGTGTTACTCTTAAAATAACTTATTATTATAAATATTTTTTCAGAAATAGTAACAACAACGAGAATAAAAAAGTTTGCTTATTTTATAAAAGGAAATTTCAGGGCACTAACTTAAGTGTCTTAAATGCGTATATAGCATTGACAAAGCTTCAGGCCTGAATTAATTCTATAATATGATTTGAAGAAAACGCTTAATTATTTGCAAAAGAGAAACTTGAAGCATAAAAATACTAGATGTCCTTAATAAATCACAATTAACAAAATACATCTTATTTTATAAATATTTAGTTTGTAGTGTTAAAAAAATTATTTAATGTGTAAATATAAGCAAATATTAGGATTTAATAGAATTTAATGCCATTATAAAAAAGCCTCCCCGGCTTCATTCACCTCAAGCTCAAGCTTCAACTTGGCGGGTCCATTGTTATTTAAGAATGATGGTTATGTTAAAGAAAAAGTCTTTTGAATTTAGTGTTTTTTCTTAGAAAATGGTATCTACCTAATCACAAGGCACGATCAAACGCAAATACAAACTGAAAACATGCAATCTTGGGATGAATTGAGAGAAAAGTAGGGAAATAATGGAAGGGCATGAAAGGAGAAAATGACTTGCGGAAAAGGGTATGAAATGTAATAGACAAACAATGTCCCTAGAAGTTCAAACATTATCCTAGCTAGTTATGACAACGATCCCACCACTCTCAATTCCTAATCTTCTCAGTGCAGAAAAGATTCTTACTAATGTTGAATGTCATACAAATGCTCATCAAGAGGAGACTTTTTCTTTAATTATTACTGTTCCTTTTCGAAGCATTTTAGCACACGAAGGGAGAAACCAACACTTTCCCTACTGATTCTTCAATGAAAGATCTTGTCCAATTTATTGCTCCTAACACTTGCATAACACAGTGTCTCTCACTCATCTCTTTCAGACTTACCATCTTCTAAAAGTCTCATCCACCAAATATTTCCCTAAGAGAACATAAAGTATTGGACTCAACTGCTGCAAATAGATTCAACAGAAAATGCTGTACAACAAAACCAGCAACAACAAACATTTTCTGAAAAGAGAAAAGGAGCAGATAAAAGGGTCAAGCTAATGCTCGAAAAAGGATAGAGCCTGTAAGATCTTTTAAGTGGCTTTGTATCGACTTTAGGACTTTTTTTAAAGTGAAAACGTGCTGTTAAATTTTAGTATTTATTTATTTTTAGTTATTTTAGAACTATAAGATATAATAAATGTAAAGTGTTTCTCTAACTGCATCGGATTTACAGTAAATGGATCTTGTTCAATCTTAAACTTTCAAAAAGCTTGACGACTTGTTAAAAAATGTTAAATTTTCTTAAATTATTTTTCAACTTGATTAAATAGCATCTAAATATCATTATAGTAATAATCTACTAATAAAAATATACATAATTTTTTCTTAAAATAATAAATTAGTATTTTGCATAAATGTAACTTAATATTAAATTTTGAAATGTCACATATTGAGTTTAGGATTTTTTTTTTTAAAGTGATAATGTGTGGCTCAATTTTAGTATTTAGATATTTTTAAATTGATTTCATGTATATATAAATCTATATTTGGTAGAGTTGATTGTTCTAGTGTATGAGAAATTTTGTTATTTATAAGAGTAAACATCTAAAATAGAGAACATAAAAAAAAATTGAATCAAACTTCCAAAAAGCTTGACTGTAGACTTGTTAAAAATTATTAAATTTTCTTAAATTATTTTCAATTTGATTAAAAGGCATCTAAATGTCATTTTAACAATAATCACCTAACAAAAAAATATACATACTTTTTTCTTAAAAAAATACATTAGTATTTTGCATAAATATTAAGTTATAGAACCTAAATTTTGAAACAAGTGTGCTAACATTTTAATAAAACATAAATTGCAGGATCTTTCATCCTAAACTTTATATAAAAAGCTAACCATGAACCATTAAAATCAAGTTTTTAAAGTGTGAGTTCACCTCATTGAAAAAATAGAGTTTTATAGAAAGTTTGTGCTTGATTATTCAACTTCACAATTGGTTTAAACGAACAATTAATATATTGTGTCTCAATAATTAACAAATATTATATTCCTAGTTTTGTCTAATAACCCATGTAAATGGTTGCAAATCGATAGTGAACTCTCTACCCTCTTTCTACATGTATTCCACAAGTAATGTAAAATGTTCGAAATAAACTATATACAAAATATCTGCCTCCAATCAAAACAATAACAAAAACCAAAGTTTCTGCAAGTATTTAAATACAAAAGCTTGCCTTTACGACAAAGAAATTCCTAATTAACCAACAATATCACAAATGGTAAAAATGATTTTTTAATCCAATGATACAATATTCAAGTATATTAATTATGGTTGCTTTTAAAATACAACCCTTTAAGGTATAGACACTACATCAGCCTTATTCATAACGTATGTAATGTGACCCTTCATATATATAGTTGTTCTATAATTTAGAATTTTTTTTAAGGAAGTTAAGTATGTATTCTTTAGTTTATGTTTTAGAAATAAGAGAAAATTATAAAATGTTTTGTATTTTAATTCTTTTTGTACATACTTCAAGTTTTTATATAGTGGTTAGAGCATTTGAAGTGCTTCATTAATTTATATATTATTTTTTGTTAATAAAAAATGTGATATGATCCTTCTTTGTGAATTATTTTTAGTAATAAAGTAAAAGTTTTAAAGTTTTTTATTGTCATCACCTTTTTTATTAGTTATTGGATAATTAATGTGATTTTTTTATGAACATATGACAACAGGAAAATATAAGATATTCATCCTCCTCCAATGAAAATTTGTGGTGGAAACAACTATTTGGAGATTATGATCTACGGATTTTTCGTGCTGCTAAGTTGTTTATGTTATGCTATCAGTGGATAATCTTTATGGCTTGACAAAGATATAACACCTGTGCAATTGAGATAATTGAGATGAGTTGGGAAGTTTGTAATTAGACATCATTTAGTATCTATTTACGCAAGAAGCATGTTTTGTACGTAAGAGTTTTGACTGAGCCTAAATCGTCCATAGAATATGTCCATAGAATATCTTTTATTTTTAGACTCTGTTATACAACCAAGAGTCCTTTGTAGTTTGTAATTTCTTTAACCCCCTATTGCGTACTCCCTCCTTGCTACAGTATATCTTATCTAACCAGAGAGTTTTTCATTGCTTCTTCACTCCTCCACAATAAATATCACCATTATTGAATTTTTGAGGTCTCTGGAGAATCGATTACCTTAGTGCTTTGCAAAAAGAGAGGAAAGGGAGATAAGTGCAGACAATATTGATGACACTGATGAAGCCACCAAAAGTTATATATTCTGTTTCTGCACCCTGTTAACCTATTTAGCAGTAAAAGATTTGGATGTGTTTCTTTAGAAATACCTAAATACTTAAAAGAAACACCCCAAAGTTACACTTTAGAATTGTAGGTTGCTGCTTGGTGTAAGTAAGGATGGTCATGCACATTAAAATTAACCAAACTACATTTGAAGTAGTTATCGAACTTTAGCCCTAAAGCCATTTCTCAAGATACGTTCCAATCCATAACCTAATTATATCAGTCACGTTAGAGTCAACAGAGAAAATGCTGTCATTTGCATGTCAAAGCTGCTAAGAAAAACACTGCCCACCCCTTGAAGTCCATTAACATTAAGCCTTCAAAATACCATTAACTTCTGTACCTCTAGCTAAGATTCTTGGCCAAATATTTAAAAAACAAGAAACGTGTCCCGGGATATTCTTGTCTAAGTTCAGACACGTTTTTCTTTCTCCTTGTTTCTTCGTGTTCCATCTAGATATCTTTCTCTCTTTTTTTTTTTTTTTTTTTTTTTTT
>Ga0209700_108075_pt1 | contig 13981 bp, 8 predicted proteins | sample SiratroredBW_FD_187528 | JGI IMG/M metagenome (GOLD analysis project Ga0209700, IMG submission 187528) | Root nodule microbial communities of legume samples collected from California, USA - Siratro red BW (SPAdes) (version 2) | ecosystem: Host-associated > Plants > Roots > Nodule | place: USA... | reverse complement strand
TATATCCCTTGCACCCTCTTTGAGCCAAAAATAATATCTTTTCAAAATCAACCTAAACAAGGATTGTCAATACCTTGAAAGTCAACTCAAAGTGTGTACCAAAAGCTCCTAAGAATCAAATAAAAGAAATCAATCAAGGAATGGAATGATTGGGAGAAAATTACAAAGCGAGAAAACAAAAATGTAAGAAAAAGAGAAAAGAATAAAAAAAAGAAAAAAATAGAAAGACTATAAAGGAAAACCTTGATTGATCTAAGTACAACACCTGGTTGATGATCCTTGTTCCAAAAATAATCATAAACAAAAAATCATAAATAATTTTTGAGTTTTCACATCCTTTTTCTTGACAACCCTTCAACCTCTAACCACGTTACAAGCCTAATAAAGTCCATGTTGATCGAGGAATGATTGTTTTGATTTTCAAAGCTTAACCCTGAGGCAAGAAGATGTGACTAACAATGCAGTTGAAAAAAAAAAGAAAAAAAATATTTGGAATGCCTCTGGTAGAAGACAACATTCTTTTATCACCCAACAAGGCAACTGAGAAAATCCTATACTGGGCCAATGCTTTCTGTTCACCGCACTACCAAAACTAAATCACCTTCCATCCAGACCTTTTTTCACCCTTGCATATCTAAACTGGGGCAGTTTCATTTGTTTCATACGTATTCCTCCCTTTAGATATATGATTCTCTCTATATGATGTTGCATCAATCAGTCTTCATCAAATCTAACCAATCCACACTTTCTTTACCCAAAACCCTATGCTGGGGCAATCCTTTCTTTCCACTTTACAGAAGGCAAATCATCCTTCATACAGACCTTTCTTCACCCTTGCATATCAAAACAGGGGCAGTTCGATTTGTTTCATATGTATTTTTCCCTTTTAGGGATATGATTTTCTCTATGTTACTGCACCAGTTAGTCTTCATCAAACCTAACTATTCATTCTACCCTTCAAATAAGCAATCCACTCTTCACCTAGCCTAGTCAATACACCAAAACTAGGACAGTCTTATTCCGCATGTATACCTTTCATAAAATCTCCCTATTAGAGAGGCATGCAAATAATATCACACTTGAGACTATGCCATCCCAATTTCCTTTAAACCTATGGGGATCTAAGCACATGCATTGTTTTAAAGGAAAAAATCAGCAATACCCAATTTTAACATTAACTTTAAGATTTGCAATATCCCTCATTTTCAAGAACAAATTTTGATATAAATGAATTCAACGATGGCAAAGAGAAAAATTGACTCTGAATGATAAAGGAAAAAGAAAACAAATGATTAAAACAAAACCTCATACATTCTCGTAGAGTCTCATGCATACATGCATTTTCATATAGTCTTATGCATTCGTCCTTGCGTAAAAATATTGGCTTAATTATGCGTTCGTACGTGTATTTTCATAGAGTCTGATACATTTGTACATGCATTCTCATTCAAACATAAATGAAAAATGAAATCTCATGCACTTATACAAACACTCTCATAACAAAAAAAAAATAGAGTCTCATATATTCTCATTCAAACATAACAAATAGAGTCTGGAGCATTCATCCATACATTCTCCTTTAAAAAATGAAAAAAAATAAAGTCTCGTGCATTCTCACTTAAAAAAATGAAAAAATAGAATTTCATACATTCATTCATATAGAATTTCATACATGAGTTCACACATTCAAAAAAATAATAATAAAAACCAAGTTTCATATACTCTCATGTAAATAGCATTCATGCATTTTCATCCAAAAAGAAAAAAATGTATAGAAATAGAATTTTATGCATTTCTACATCCATTCTCATGATATCATCCGTTCAATAAACAAAAACTAAAAAATTTGCATTCATACATGCATAACATCATTTTGTTCAAAAAAGTTTAAACATACATTCTTATAGTTTCATGCATTCATGAAAAAATTAAAAAAAAAACATATTTTCTTGAATTCATATATGCATTTTCATATCATCATAAAAAAAATTATTAATCATCATCCAAAAGGATAAAAAATGACATGCATTCAAACATTTTCAAAAAGAGTAAAAATGTCATGCATTCTTCAAACAAACAAAGATCATATCCTGCATTCAAACATGTATTTTCATTAAAAAAAGATAAGATTTCATGCATTTACACATGCATCATTAGTAATCAAAAACTCAAAGTTTCATTCAACGTTCATCATCAAAAACTCAAAGTTTCATTCATCATTTAAAAAAATAAACTCAAAATTTCCATGCATTCATACATGCATATCTTTTAGGAAAATGAACATTCAAAGTCAACCTTCTGATGAAGAATAACTCAAAGTTATGTTAGGGAAATGACTCAAAGTCGAATCCCTATTGAAGAAAGAATCTAAAGTTGCATCTCTATTTAAAGAAAGGACTCAAATTTCGTATCTTCAAATTTTATTTCATCTTGTGTTGGAGAAAGGTCTCAAAGTCGTATCTCCAGACAATTTTACTTTTTGATTCCCTGCAGAAGCAAAGTCACAACTATTCTTTGGTATGATGATCCCTTGCAGAAGCAAGATCACATTTATTTTGGCACTTGATCCCCTGCAGATGCAGGGTCTTGGCCATTCTTTGGTTTTCAATTCCCTGTAGAAGCAAAGTCACAATCATCCTTTGATATGTTGATCCCCTGCAAAAGCAAGGTCACATTTGTTTTTTAGCACTTGATCCCCTGCAGAAGCAAGATCTTGCCCATTTTTTTTTACTTTCTATTCGTGTCTCAAAGTCGCATCCACACTTTACTTTTCAGCATGTGACGGTGTGTGACTCTCTCGGCATGGCCAAGGTCTCAACCTCACTCTTATTGTTTCACCTTGTGACGGTAGGTGACCCTCTAGGCATGGCCAAGGTCTGGACCTCACTCTTATTGTTTCAGCTTGTGACAGTGTGTGACCCTCTCGGCATGGCCAAGGTCTCCACTTCACTCATATTATTTTATCATGTGATGGTGTGCGACCCTCTCGGCTCAGTCCAAGGTCTAACCTCACCCTTTCTTCCAATCATGTGATGGTGTGTGACCCTCTCGGCTCAGTCCAAGGTCCGACCTCGCCCTTTTCAAACTATGTGTTGGTGTGTGACCCTCTCGACTCAGCCTAAGGTTTGACCTCATCCCTTTTTCAAATCATGTGATGGTGTGTGACCCTCTCGGCTTAGTCTAAGGTCCGACCTCACCCCTTTTTCAAATCATGTGATGGTGTGTGACCCTCTCGGCTCAGTTTAAGGTCTGACCTCACTCCTTTTTCAAATCATGTGATGGTGTGTGACCCTCTCGGCTCAGTCCAAGGTCCGACCTCACCCTTTCCAAATCATGTGATGGTGTGTGTCCTTCTTGGCTCAGTCCAAGGTCCAACCTCACCCTTTCCCAATCCACGTGAAGGTTCGTGACCCTTTCGGCTCAGTCCAAGGTCCGACCTCACCCTTTCCCAATCCACGTGAAGGTTCGTGACTCTCTCGGCTCAATCCAAGGTCCGACCTCACCCTTTCCAAATCATGTGATGGTGTGTGACCTTTTCGGCTCAGTCCAAGGTCCGACCTCACCCTTTTTAAATAATGTGATGGTGTATGACCCTCTCGGCTCAGTCCAAGGTCCAATCTCACCTTTTTGAATCCACGTGAAGGTTCGTGACCCTCTCGGCTCAATCCAAGGTCTCAACCTCAGTTCTACTAAATCTCATTTTTCTTTGCGGATACCCGAACGAAATCAATGTCTCTATCTTTACTTAATCTTTACTTTGATCATGTGAAATTTCATCAAATTTTCATATTATCTAGTAAAACTTAAGTAAAGAGGGGCAGCTGTCAACACCCGATTTCTTCTGGATAAATAAATTAAAATTAAGAAAATAAAAAATGTGTCTACAATTAATTGAATAATGAAAATAAAACAAAATGAATAAGAAAATAATAAATAGAAAAAATATATACACTTGATTAGTTTAGGTTTCTATTAAAAAACTAATAATAAATAATAAAACAAATAAAAAGGGATTTGAATTTATCCATTTTTTTACAAAACATAAAAAATAATAACAGTTAACAAAAACAGAAAAACAAAGTAAATAAAAAATTAATAAAGAAAAGAAATGAAAAATCAAATAAATAAATAAATAATTAACATAAAAATAAAAACAAAATAATAAATAAAAGGAAAATAAATAAAAAAATTGAAACTGTTTTAAAATTGTTTCTTTTGATTCATCTTTAAAATAATAAAAAAAAAAGAATTAGTCAATCTTAAAACTGCTCTGAACCACCCATGTTCTTATTTCACAATAACAAAAAATATAAAAAATAAAATATGATCATTCTCAAACTGTTTCATCTCATGTTCATCTACACTTCATCTTTAATAAAAAAAAAGAAAAAAAGAAAGAGTCAATCTTTCAAAACTGCTCTGAACTACTTTCAGAATAAAAATAAATTTAATAATAAAAAAGGAGATTCACTTAATTCGTAACTGCTCTTACGTTCAGAAGGAATTACAGATCATTTGGAGACATACGAAGAAAAAGAGGAAAAAAGAGAGAGAAAGTAGAGAAGATTGATTCTCCTGTCTTACTATCCACACTCAGTTTAAAACTGAGAAGCAGGGAACTTTTGGAAAGAAGGCTATCATTTTTTAAGAACACTCACAGGTATGATTTGTAAGGTTTAGATTTTCATATGGATCTTGAAGTTTGAAATTTGTAAATCTTGTGTTCTTATCTTCCTGTGATGTTTTTTTATTTATTCATCATTTTATTTTCATATAAAGATAAAAGAAATAAAAAAGGGAGGTTCTTTTGCTCTTTATGGCATTTTGTTTTTTTTTATTTCTTAAATAATAAAAAATTCATCATCTTTCATCTTTCATACATTCTTCTATGTATTTTGTCCATGTATTTTGTGCCCCAAAATCACTCCAAAACAGCCCCAGAACAACCTCCGCCGTCACCTGCCGTTCTTCCCGCGCCGCCACCGCACCGCCCCGCACCGCCTGCCGCTACTGCTCTTCTTCACCGTTGTCGCTGCCGCTTTGAATTAGTAGACCTAACATGGGTTTGGAATAAGGTGGTAGTGACTTAGGGTTGAGGTGATGATGACCTAGGGTTGTAGAGTTGGGGCCTTCCTATTCGCACCCCCCATATTAACATAACACCCCTTATCTCAATAAAAAAATCATTCTGGGTTTTTTTGAGTGAGCTTAATTGTTTTAAAAAAAACTTTTATTTGTGTACCTCCATAGTTTAAGCTTATATTTTGCATGCTTTTTTTCCTTTTATTTTTTAATAAAATTAAAATTTTAATACAAAAAACTTTCAAAATAAAATAAAATTTTGGGATTATTATATTTTTTTAATAATGTTAGATATCAAATGGGTGCATGCGTCATACGATATTTAATATTATTATTCTAAGGTTTTTTAAATATCAAATGGCCGCACGCGTCATACGATATTTAATATAAAACTGTGAAAATAAAATTTTGGGATTTATATTTTCTAATAGTGTTAAATATCAAATGGCCACACACGTCGTACGATATTTAATATTATTATTATGAGGTTTTTTAAATATCAAATGGCCGCACGCGTCATACGATATTTAATATAAAACTTTGGAAATATAATTTTGGGATATTATATTTTCTAATGATGTTAAATATCAAATGGCCGCACGCGTCATACGATATTTAATATTATTATTCCAAGGTTTCTTAAATATCAAATGGCCGCACATGTGACACGATATTTAATATATAAACTTTGGAAATAAAATTTTGAGATATTATATTTTCTAATGATGTTAGATATCAAATGGCCACACGCGTCATACGATATTTAATATTATTATTCTGAGGTTTTTTAATATCAAATGGTCGCATGCGTCATACGATATTTAATATAAACTTTAGAAATAAAATTTTCGAATATTATATTTTTTAATAATATTAGATATCAAATGACCATACGCGTCGTACGATATTTAATATTATTATTCCAAATGTTTCTTAAATATCAAATGGCCACACGCGTCACATGATATTTAATATGAAACTTTTGAAATAAATCATTTTAATATCAAATATAAAAAAATTAATTACAAAAATGTCACAAATAAAAATATGAACCTGACAAACAATCTTATCCAAAGAACTAAATAACCCTGATTCTCCACCCTTGATGGAGATACGTAGGAGCAAGGTCAAACCTTGTTGGGCCCTTTCCCAAAATAAAAAATATTTTTCTTTGTTTTTATTTGTATTTTTGTCTTTTTTGCTTTGGAAAAATAAACATTTTACAAAATCACATTCATTTTACTCCTTTAATTAAAGGTATCGTCTTAGGACGGACGTTCTGGGGGTGCTAATACCTTCACCACACGTAATCGACTCCCGGATCCAAAATCTGATTTTCGCAAACTTGCTTTATCAATTTTCCGGTTTTTTCATAGTTTTCCATGATAAACTATGGTGGCGACTCTTCTGTTTTAAAAAATAATTTTATTTTGTTCACAGTCCCCGTTGTGACCCCGGTTGCGACAACCGCACGCGTCAAACAATATCTTCTATAATTTTTTTCTTCTTAAAGAAAAAATACAAAAAGTATCAAATTTCCAAAATTAAAAAATATCAACAATAAACAAACAATTTTCTAAAGAACTACATAATCCTGATTTTTCACGCCTGATGGAAATACGTAGGAGCAAGGTCAAATCCTTGTCGGGCCTAAAAAAAAAATATTTTTGTTTGTTTTATCTACATTTTGTCTCTTTTTGGAAAATAAACATTTTGAAAATCACACTCATTTTATTTATTCAATTAAGGGTATCGTCTTAGGACGGACCTGTGGGGTGCTAATACCTTCTCCACACGTAACTGACTCTCAAATCCGAAATTCGATTTTCTCAAACTTGTTTTATCCTTTTTTTCGGTTTTTCCATAGTTTCTCATAATAAATTATAGTGACGATTCCTTTTTTTTAATTTTTCAAACTTATATTTATTTTTTTTCGAATTGGCGTCCCGTCGTGATTCTAGTTGCGATAATATATATATATATATATATATATATATATATATATATATATATATATGGTTAATAAAAACAAATTTCATGTAAAATAATATAACATTAAATCAAAACAAGATGTATACATATCACGTTTCCATTTCTTCAATATATTTTATTTTATTTTATATTAAAAATATTTGAATTAATTTTGTAAGTAGTTAATAAAATAATATAAAATTATTTCATCATAAATAATATTTACTTATTAGAATCTCAAGATCAAATCTCCAACTTCAATGTCCTCAAATCTTTATTTTTTATAATATTGTTTAAAAAGTTTATATTATTTTTATTATATTTATTTTCCATAAAAAATATTAAAATTAAAAAATACAGGTACATTATTTAAGTAACATAAAATTATTAAATAAGATGGATTTGAAAAACCTGACCAATATAACAAACAAAATAAGATTAAAGATGTCTTAATAAATTATAAAGTAACCAAATAAATAAATAAATAAGTTGATGCAAGAGAGGTCTCACTGAATAAGAATAATTATAAGATTCACACATATACACATATATTGATATTATTATCATGTATAGAAAAATATCTTTTGTGACCTAATAAAATCACAACAAAATACCTAATAAAACTTAAATTTAGAAATGAAACTTTACTTACTAGTTCTCTTAAATTCTAATGTGAAAACAAGTTTGCTTATTAAATACTCAAAGAATTAGCTCCAAATAAGGAAACTTAGACTTATTCTATTAAAAAAATAAGATTAATAAGGAAAGTTAGACTTATTCTATTAAAAAAATAGGGTTGAATAAACTCGTGAAGTGATTTAGCATGAAATTGAAAACAAGTTGAATAATTATATACGTAATTGAGGTCCCGTTATATTTGACCACGTTAGTGATAACTCACTATATCACTTCTTATCTATATTGCCTTCTACATGTTAAAATAACAGAAAAAAAAAAAAACTTTATTTGTATTTCCACAGTATTAGTTCTTTTAAACTAAAATAATTTATGGAAATGTTTTTTTTATTTAAATTAGTTATTAATTATAATTACTACCCTATATATATTTTGAGTAAAAGGATAATTACTTCCTACTTACTAATAACTTGCTAATAAAGTTGATATTAATATACTTCATATCATATAACATAACGTTAGAAGTAATTTGATATGTAGTATTCAACTAAGACAACCAGCAGTTGTCATAGTGTAATTTATTGAAACCACGCTGAACAATAATTATAATTGCAATGTATTAATTATTAATTATTCATTAGATAAAATGTTTTGAAAACGCCGTCTGAATGGTTGATTATAAAACTCGAGTAATGGTTAGACAAATAAGTAAAAACGCGTATTGGATTTCTAAGATCTTTTCAGTATTGTGATAGAGAGAAATATTTTGTCTTCTGAATTTTAACTGTGTAAGTTATGTTTATTTTAATTTATGATTTGATATTTATATCAATTCATCTCAATTGCATCTGGTATTTATATGACTCGTTAATTAACTAAAACTGGATAAAACATTCATTAATGTCATTAAATAATTATTAGCTGAATCTTATAAATTTTTAAAAAAATAACTTTGACAACAGTAATAATCACATAACAATTTACTTTAAAAATATTATTGTTATTATAAAAATAAAATTTGTATTTATAAAAAAAAATAGATAAAATGATGATTGTAAAGTAGTTATAAAAATTTGTTAGTTGTAAAAGTATGACAAGCCAATTAATTGTTCTTTGCTACTGTTATTAGTGCCCGTGTTGGATAAAATGGTGCTTGAACATTGTTGGACTCTTCATACCATATCACCAAGGGGAGATATGATTCTAACAATTTCGTAATTAGCTCAATAATTTATTGTTATGCAAATTGGGGACATCTCGGTGATGGTGTACTATTATTTGATGAAACTTGTGAGAAGGATATTACTGTATACCATTCTATGATATCTGGATATTGTACTGCGAAAATGCATTGAAACTATTTGTAGAAATGAGGGGGCAAAATTTAGGTCTTACTAATCATATTTTATGTAACATTTTAAATGCTTGCAGCAGCCTTGCATTGCTCCTTCAGGGAAGACAAGTGCATTCTCTTGTTATTAAAATTTCAGGAAGGAATGTGTTTGTGGCGAGTGCTCTGATTGATGCGTATTCAAAGGGCGGCAATATTGGCGAGGCTCCACGTGTGTTGTAGACTGGTCATGTGTCATACTCAATGTTGGAGAGCTTCAAAGGCTTTGAAACTTTTTGATTGTCTATTGACTAAGCAAGAGTTAATTCCTGATCATATCTGCTTTACTGCTGTCCTGACAGCCTGTGATCATGCAGGATTTCTTGACAAAGGGGTGGAATACTTCAACAAAATGACAACAAACTATGGTCCGTCTCTTGATATTGATCAATATGCTTGATCAATCTCTATGCTAGAAATGGAAATTTGAATAAGGCAGAGGATTTAATGCAAGAAATGTCCTATGATCCTAACTATGTAATCTGAAGCTCTTTCTTGAATTCCTGTAAGATATATGGAGATGTAGAACTTGGAAAGGAGGCTGCTGATCAACTTATTAAGATAGAACCGTATAAAGCAGCACCGTATTACATTAGCACGTGTCTATGCAAACGAAGTAGCTGAAGTCAGAAGGCTTATGAAACAAAGGAAAATAAGAAAGCCTGCAGAATAAGATAAGCAGTTTCATGCATTTGCTGTAGATGGTGTTACCCATCAACAATCAAATGAAATCTACAGAAAGTTAGGGAAGATTTTACACAGGAATCATGGAAGCTTCATCTTATGTAGTAGAGGATAGCACGGTTCTAGAATAGATGTACTTGCTTATATTTTTGGAGTTCATATCCTATTTTATATGAGGAACTCAAATACATGGGAAAACTAACAAAAAATTTCTTATTTCGCTCCATCATATCAAAATTATAACGTTGAAAATTTATATTTTGCTTCGAAAGATTAGGAATGTTCAATAATTGAGCCTCTCCAAAGTGCATTTCCCTTTTAGGCATCACAAAAACTTGCGATGTTAAAAAAGGGATCCGGCATATTTTGTTGACAGCCATGCCTTCTAACCAGTTAGTTAACTATGTCTAAACGAGTTCCATGGTGGAACTCAACCAATGAAATTCCAAGATTAAATTCCAAGGGCTGGCATGGGAAGCTTTGAAAACAGAATTGGCATTCCACTCATTTGAGTGCAAACCATACTTGCTTTTAATAATTGTATGCCACAGAATAAAAGCCTTAATGGAAAACAGCCACAGCTTCTTAACTGTCAAACCAGCTTCTTAAAAGTCTTAATAATTGTTACCTGAAGTGTTTTCCTTTCAGCATCAGCAAGTGAAAAAATGGTTGGAGCTATCCTTTACACATGGTTAGATACCACTGATATCTTGTTTCTTTAAGTCTGATATTATTTTAAGCTAGTGTTCTTTGTTGTGAATTTCTTTAGGTGAAATAAGGCTCTTAGCTTACGCTATACTTACCTAGCATTTGATTTGATTTTATTCGAGCTTAAACCCCACTTCAAATTTAAAGATAAAAATAACACCTTTAAATTTAAAGTTAAAAATGTTTGATAATTTATAATTCTATAATATTTTGAAGTTAAAATTTCTTGTGTAGTGTGTTCTTGGATCTTGAGATTTGAGATAGTAGTTTTCTTTCATGACTTTAAGTTTTTCTCATTATACTTATCAGTAGTAATAAATATGTAACTACGTATAATCCCTAAGCCAACAGTAGTAAACAGACATGCCTAATCAAAATCAAAGCATATCCTTCTAATGTCTTTGAATGAAGTTTAAATCAAACAAAAATCTTCTATATTGTTTGAGTGAAGTAATTTACAAGGTTAATTCATTTATTTGAAGAATTAAGAATTTAAGTAGAAGAATTCGATTAAGCAAAATTGTAGAATTACAAATATACAATCCAAGGAATTTGAAATTCAACTTGCTTGCTCTCTGCTCCGTACTTTGCAGTCACTCTGCGCTCTGCTTAATCCTTATATTCATCCTTTGCTCTCTCTCGTCACCCTCAATCTGCTATTTTTCTTGCAGAATTTGTGACTAGCAAGTGATTCATATCAAGTTTATTTATCAATTTTGTAATATAGGCTTTGATATTTTGTGTTATATTATCTGGTTTCATGACATTTTCTTTATTTTGTGATCAAGGTTATATGTGAATCACATTGAATGCTAGTTAATGAATCCTGTTCTGGAGGATCTGTCATTTTGTGTAATTTATTTGCTTTTTTGTCGCTGTAATTAAAATGTCGGTGAGTTTAAGATTCCCTATCTAGGGAAAGGTAAAGGTGATGTTTGTGTTGTAAAAGATAGACGAAAATATAATAAAATAAAATTTTGGAGAAGTGAAAAGACTATTGTCTTTAAAATGACAATATTGAGAATCTCAAAATTAATAAGTAAGTTCTTTTATAAGGAAAAATAGCTTAAGATATTTAGAGAAGAAAATAAAAAAAAAAAAGATAGGAGAAGATGTGAAGAGGAGAGAAAGTGAATATGTGATGTTGTATTTTTGGAGCAGGGAGAACTTCTATTTATAAAGGATGGAGGGCGAGTGGTTGTTGAAGAGTGAAACAGAATGGAAAGAAACGAGTTTCATTATCCAAAGAGGAAACGACCTTCACATTCGAAAGTTGCTTCCAATATTCGAAAGTTGCATCTTCAACTTTCAAAATGAAACCAACAACCCACGTTGCAAAGCTTTTGGAAGATATACACCACCCACAAAGATCTCTGCAAATCTGGTATTGTTGTGGCCATTTAGGGTTCGAATGTTTTTTATTTTCCCCTTTTCAATTTGCAATAGAGTTCAAATGCTTTTAGTTTTTTCTTTTTTCCAGATTTTGCACTACCCGTGTTTTTACAACAATCCTCTACCTATAAAGAGAAAGAAATAAGATAAACCTTGTATCTCATATAAAATATAATGCATCAATATAACAAGCTATATATATATATATGGGGATATATATATATATATATGGATATATATATATATATATATATATATATATATATATATATATATATATATATATATATATATATATATATATATATATATATAAATATATATATATATATATATATATATATATATATATTAAGTCTTCATTCTTTTTATATCTCCTATTTTCAATATAAAAATAATATAAAAACAAAAAATAAGATACATAATATAATATCACAGTTATTTATTTATATAATAACACATTGATTATTGACATATATATTTTTTATATATATGTATAAAAAAAAGTGACTATATTTATTCAGTTTATTTATAAAAAGTTGGAATTTAAATAATGTATAGATATAAAAAAAAAAGTTTGTAAAGAAAAAACACATTAGATTACATGATTTAATAAATACAAAATTAACACATAAATAAAAAAATAGATTAAAAAGATGAAAATTATTCTTTATAAATACTTGAATGTATGCAAAAATGAATATAATAATTACAAAAGTAAAATACACATACTAAAATAAGAAATTCAAATGCAGTATCAACATTTCTTTTGCACTTACCCACAAAAATATTGATTGTCTTCATTAAATTCTTGGACGTGAGGTATTCACCTAGGCTTGCATCTAAACTTTTCAATCTCTTGATATTCAATTTCTAATCATTTTGAAATAAGCTTATATTCCACATTATGAACACCTACAAGTCATTAAATTATAAAAAATATGAGAATCATATCATAATTCATAAACATACCTCTGGTCAAACATAATTTAATGTGAAGACCATACTTGAGATTATATGTATATAGTTACTAGAGTTACTCCTATCATCTAACTAGTTCTTAAACACTTAAAATATATTACAAGACAATAAATAGTAATGCAAAATTAAAGTAGGTAACATACTTATTAATGTAAGATAGTCAATTTAATCAAACATCAATAATAACTTTCTCAAATCTAACCAAACACCAGATAAAATCATATTTAGTAATTAGGACAAACTAAATGTAAACTGTCTAGAGGACTGAAAAATATGACATATAATCAAGGTTAAGTAATAATATACTTTTCCACATAATAATGAATCAATTGTCCCATCTAAACTTTCAGGTTTATCTGAATTCTTTGAGTTGATTTAATCTAATTTCTCATTTTAAGATTCATGATAAAGGTAACAATAAATGTTTGCAGTTGAGAGAAAGTGAGTACTTTTAGCATGAAATAATAAAGATAGAAGTTAGTTTAAAATTTGTCTGATCTACATTAGTAACAACGACTGAATTGATAAAATTTCAAAGAATTATCATCAAACTAATTGATAAAACTTCAAAGAATTATCATCAAACTAAATACAAACTGTCTAGCAAGTTGTCTTGCTCTATTATCTTTTATACACAAATTTTGATTAATTTAAAACTTTGGAACATTCAAATTACTTTATTGTTGTAAGTATATTATTCATATTACTTGAATATTTTTGTATTATTTTGTACCTAATGAAAATTATATTCATGTACAAGCAGTGGAACACCAAAAAAGATTATTTCAGAGAAAAAAGTTTTTAACGACAACTTTTAAAAAAATCAAATATTTTTGTTATAAATTAAATTTTTAAATGACAAATAAAATTCATAATCAGTTTGAATTGTCTTTATTACTGATTTGATAATCTGAATAAAGTGACTTTCATATCACAAATTATATATAACCGCCGATTTAGTTTATCTTTAGTTATCACATTAGTATTATTTCAAAACAATCAACAAGTTAAAAGAGTTAGGAGTATTGATCTCCATTTCCATATTTCATCATCTAAAATAGAAATTATATATATATATATATATATATATATATATATATAATTTATTATTTTATTATATAACACATTATATAAAAA
>Ga0209700_108072_pt1 | contig 13982 bp, 7 predicted proteins | sample SiratroredBW_FD_187528 | JGI IMG/M metagenome (GOLD analysis project Ga0209700, IMG submission 187528) | Root nodule microbial communities of legume samples collected from California, USA - Siratro red BW (SPAdes) (version 2) | ecosystem: Host-associated > Plants > Roots > Nodule | place: USA... | reverse complement strand
ACTCCACCCACCAAATATCTCCCATGCAGCTCCACCACGTCCCACCTCCAAGCCTAAATCACGCCACTACCTTCTCTTTCTATTTGTAATTTCTAATTCATTTTAGGCTAAGATTGAAGTGATGGGTGATGGGATGGTTCTAGGCTTGGTCCCACCTTGTCAAAAGGTTAAGTGGGAATTAAAAAGATAGGAAAAATGAACTTACGGTGTTGAAATAAATGGGTAGAGTTTAAAGTAATAATGAGGTGACATGTAGCATTTCAAGGTTTGGTGTTATTTTTTTTGGCAAATGATGAGAATAAAGAAATTGTTACGTGGTTACTAAAGTTCCTTTAGTTCTTAGCACCAATTGTAATAAACTTTTTTCTAAAATATTTTTTTTAAATATAGAAAAAAAAGTGGCCTTGGTATATGTGATATAACTTAATTCTTTTTTGGTTTGTTTTATTACTATTTCATTTTATTGTTTAAAAAAATTAATAAAAAGACTTTCTAAATATATTTTTTTTGTGTTTTACTTAAAAATAAAAAAGATTTTTTAAATAGAATCTTTTTGTGTTTTACTTAAAAAAAGGGTTTTTTTTATATATGTAGATTTTTTTTTCGCGTTTTACTTAAAAATAAAAATATTATTTTATATAAAATCCTTTTTGTGTTTTACTTAAAAAGAGAGAGAGAGATTGTTTTTTATATAGTATCTTTTTGTGTTTTACTTAAGATTTTTTTTTTCGGTAGAATCTTTTTAATATTTTACTTAAAATAAAATATAGTGTATTATCAAAATGAATTTGGATTAAATATCCTAAGGACCGTTTGCGTTATATAGTATTTAATTCGAAAATATTTTCATTTAGATGTTCAAAGGACCGTATGTGCAAGCGATATCTAGTACGAAAATTCTTTCTAATATCACAATTTCCAAAAAATACAAAAATATTAAACTTCTAAAAAAAACATAACATTTTCAAAAGTTTAAAATCTTGAAAATTAAAAAAATATATCAACAACAAACAACCAATTTTCTACAAAAGAACTACGTAACCCTGATTTTTCATCCTCGATGTAGTACTAAGGTCAAACCTTATCAGGCTCTAAAAAATAAAAAAAGTATTTTTGTTTGTTTTATATGCATTTTGTTTCTTTTTTTTTTGAAAAATAAACATTTGGAAAATCACACTCATTTTACTTGTTTAATTAAAGGTATCGTTTTAGGACGAGCGTCGTGGGGGTGCTGATACCTTCCCCACACGTAACCGACTCCCGGACTTAGATCCGATTTTCGCAAACTAGCCTTATCCTTGTTTTTTTCGTTTTCCATAGTTTTCCATAAAAACTATGCTGGCGACTTTCTTTTCTTAAATTTTCAAAATCATTTTTATTTTCTTTTCGGATCGCCGTCCCCGTCGTGATCCCGGTTGCGACATCCTTTAAATGTAAATATAATTGGATGTTAAATATGACCTAAGAGCAACTACCCAAAAAAATATATTTAAGATATTGAACACACCGATAAGAAACACAGCGGCGTTGAACAACAGCGGGGCCAACAAAAGGTGGATGAAGATAACGAGAAAGAGTATAAGAAAAAGAAGAAAATTAAGAAGGTGTCTCATGAGTGGTCTCTGTTGAACATACAGAAGCCTATTTGGATTACGAAACCTGAAGAGATTACAAAAGTACACTGGTTTCTACAAGAGTCTTATCAATGATTGGGAAAAATATTTGGTTGTCCAACACTTTTATGATGAGGGACAGTTGGAGTTTAAGGCTATCCTCTTCATCTCCAGGAAGACAACTTTTGATATCTTTGACATAAGTAAGAAATCCAACAACTTTGTTATTGCTACACCTCCTTTTCACCCCACCTACAATTCCTTCTAGCACTTTATTTTAAGATAATTTTATATATCAAATGATCGTAGGTGTCATAGGATATTTAATGTTATTATTTTAAATTTTTTTTCAAATATTATTTTCTAATAATTTGATACTTACATGGTCACACTCGTTATACGATATTTAATATAATTATTATTCCAAATATTTTTTTTAAATATCAAATGATCGGACGCGTCCACGCGATATTTAATACAAAACTTTGAAAATAATCTTTTTGGGTGTCACATTTCCCAATAATTTTACATACTTACATGGTCGCACACGTCATACGGTTTTTGATATTATTATTCCAAATGTTTTTTTTAATATCAAATGGTCACACGAGTCATGCTATATTTAATATAAAACTTTGGAAATAATTTTTTGGGAGTCATATTTTCTAATAATTTTATATACTTACATGGCTGCACACGTCATATGATATTTAATATTATTATTCCATAATTTTTTTACATATCAAATGATCGCACGTGTCGCGCGGTATTTATTATGAAACTACTTTGGAAGTAATATTTGAGGTAGTATATTCTAAATACTTTGGAAACAATTAAGTTTATTATTTTTGTAAATCATTTTTTGGAGATCAAATGGTCGTACGCTTCATGCGATATTTAATAAAAAGCTTTGGAAATAAATATTTTTTTAAAATATCAAATTTTTAAAAATAAAAAATTACAAAGTTTCAAAAATTAAAAATATTACTTATACTCTAAAAACAAAATATGAAAATTTCAAAAATTAAAAATATCAACCTAACAAATATGTTTTATATTTAGAATTACGTGATTCATGATTTTCTGTTGTGAATTGTATAACATAAGAGTAAGGTCAATCCTTGTAGGACCCAAAAAATAGAAAAACAAATCTTTTTTTTTTCTTTTTACTTTTGTTTTTGTTTCTCTTTTGGGAAACATAAAAAATTCTAAGAAACCATCTCTATTTCACTCATTTAATTAAATGTATCGTCTTGGGAAGCGCGTTATAGGAGTTAATATCTTCCCTACAAGTAATCGACTCTGAATTCTAACCCAATTTTGTAGTCGATTTCCTTTACCTTAATTTTCTCATATTTTTTCATAATAAATTATAGTGACGACTCTTTTTAAAAATTTATTATTTTTTTCATCGTCCCCGTTTAACCCAGGTTGCGACACATGTATTGAATATATTATAAAATTTTAATTTTCTTGTTATGTTCCGACCTGCGATGATTATATTATGTACATCAGCAGATAGGAATGCAAATACAAAAAATATGTGACTGATCGTAGACTTTATTTTGAAATTTGGATGTTTGTGGTTTAAACCTAGATTTTAGAAAAATAGTTTCTTAAACTTAAACTTAGGATGTCGAACAATTGGAAAGCTTCCATTATATTTCTATGACTCTAATTTTGATTTATGCTTCCATTACTTCTAACTCCCTCTTTTATTGTTTTAAATATAGTTATAATAAATTGTTTTATATTTGTCAGAAATTGTAGCATATTTTTAATTCTATATTGAGTTAAAATGAAAAAAGTTAAAATTTTAAAAGAGACTTATAATTTTATAGGTTTCATATCACTATAGTGAATATTCCTTTTAAATAAATAAATGCTATTATTATGATGAATGAAGTTAAAAAGTTAATTATTTTTACTTAAAAACTTAGGATTAATTTTACAAATTTAATAATTAAATCTAGAACATGTGTGTATTTATTGAGAGTGAAAACATAACAATTGAAATAAGTTTAAGAAATTTCATATTTATAAAGTATATATATTTTATTTGTAAAAATATTATTGAAATTAATCATTTCAAATATTTTCCAACTGATCATATTGAGATAGAGCCAATGCCGAGTCCATCATTAATTTATTTTATCAATAAATACATTAGTCTCATTTATTGCAAAAATAAATATTGATAAAATTTATTTGAGAAAAAAATTAATGTTTAATGAAAGTTATGAACATGATGAAAACTACTAGTATATATAACGTTCTTTTTCAAAATTATCTTTAAATATAACTTTTTTTTTAAATATAAAAATATTTGTCCTTAACTTTTCTGTCGTTGTATTCTAAATTCCTTATATTGAATAAATAGAAAGGATAAATATTTTTTTTTTATAATTTTTTAATTGAAATATTTAGTATTCATTATCTTTTAGAATTTTAGAAAATCTTGTCAGCACTTCTATCTACAGTGTTATATGAAGAAGATAATTTTTAATCACTTTTAGTGTCATATTTTTATTTGACAATTTTATCCTTTTATAAAGGAGAATTTTTTTACCGTGTATATATTATTTCTAAATATAACTATCTAATTTCTCCATCTAAAATAATTTTCGAACTTCCTCACTTAATATACATTTTTTTAATTACTGTGGATCGGTTTCCATATATATATAAAATTAGATAAACAAATAATATATCTTAACCACCAATAATTTGAATATTCTCTTGAGAACATTTTATCAATAAATCTTTACAGTTTATCAGCAGGCCATATATTTGGTTAGTTTCTATTTTAAAGGTATGTCAAATCGTGAAACGTGATGATATATTATTATTTATTTTAAAATATTTTAATAAATCAATAATTTAGTTTTATATTTTTCATTAAAAATTTGAAAAAGAGAAAAATGTTTCTATACATTATATATTACACCATTTAAAATATAAGTGCTGTTAAAATATATATATATATATATATATATATAAGTAGTTTAAAATTTAAAATTTAAAATTTCTTTTGTCTTATTATATACTTAAACTTCAATATCCTATTCTGTTATTATTATATTATATTATCTTTATCATATTAATTGATAATATTATATTATATTATCTTTATGCTATTAATTGATAATAGAAGATATTAAGTGATATCACTCATTTAAATACAACATCTCCCTCACAATTGAAAAACCTACTCAATTTATCAAACTAGTTATCCACACAATAAATTTGAAGAGCAAAGAGAAGATCTCCATCATTATTCCTATAATGGCAGCAAGATTCCCCTTCTTGGTCAGAGGTACATAATTAATGGTCATAGGCTTTCTCCTTAACTTCATTTATTCATAATTTATAATTAATGGTCATAGGCTTTCTCCTTAACTTCATTTATTCATAATTTACAGGAATTAAGTCTGTTCTACATATTCCTGCTCGAAACTTTTCATAAAATTTATGTAATTATTATAATGAATAAAGACTTAACTATACTAGTTCATTCTATTTTAGTTCAATGTTCTGCATTAATGGTTGGAAATTGTGAGTTTTTACTTTCAAGATTTTGGTACTTCTAGTTGGAACTGAATGCAATTCATTTGCATTCTGGAGTTTTATATAATCAGATATTTAATTGTTCTATCTTATGTATAAAGATTTTGAGTCTCAAATACTTCATTTTATCAAATTTATTCTTTCTTGATAAAGAAATATTAGTTCTTGAAGGTTTCTTGATTCAAAGCTACATCATGCAAATATAGTTTTTGAAGGTTGTTATGATATTTTTAAAAAGTTGAGAGTTTTTGGAAAGTACTGATATACATTAGGTCAAGTATGAGCTTAAAATATGTGATTTATATGTTACTATGAGTTACATTGTTCACTAACTTTGATATTTCTACTTTATAGCTATTGTGCCATCGTCCTCATTCTCACGTCAACATAGAAGTAGTGAGGATCAGTTACAGGAAAGTAATCTAAAGAAAGGGCCATGGACACAAGAAGAAGATGAAATACTGGCAGCATATGTGACAAAACATGGACCAGGAAATTGGGAACTAGTGCAGAAAAACATTGGACTACGTCGTTTTGGGAAAAGTTGTCGTTTAAGGTGGACAAATCATCTAAGACCAGATTTGGCGAGAGCTGCATTGAGTAAAGAAGAAAAGGACAAAGTTATTCAGTTACAGGCTGAGATGGGAAATAAATGGGCCCAAATTGCACAGAAGGTCTGCATGTTCTTTTACTTATCATATTTTCTGTCAAAAGAACTACACTTATTTTGAATTATTTTGATCAAGACTTACTTACATGTTATGCTCTTCCGTGTGTTGGTTTAGTTGCCTGGACGAACAGATAATGAAATTAAGAACTTTTGGAACACTAGACTAAAGAAAAGGAAACGGCTTGGTTTATAAATGTACCCGGATGGCATGAAACCTGTGTTTAATGCTCACAACCCAGAAACTAGTCTAGCAGCTTACACTCACTATGTCAATGACTCAGAAGCAAGTAAATCTTCTTATGTACCACATGTGGTGTTGAACAATTTCGCTAACACTCAAAATCAACCACTATGTGTACCACCAACTTCAGAGGTATCTGAAGACATGCAATTGTTAGATGAAGACATGATGCAAGTGTTTGAGGTATCTGAAGACATGGAACTATCTGAATACATGGAACAAGACAATATGAAACTATTCGTTGAAAACATGATGCAACTGTCTGAAGTAACTGAAGACATGGAACATGATGATGAGTAAGTTGTAATATTTCCTTGCTAGAATTATAATCATTTTATGACTGTTTCCTTCTTGCATCAGCTTCACTCCTTCATCACAAAATAATGTAGTTTTAATAACTGAATAAATGCAGTATGGAGTTCTGGGAAGATTTCAAGCAAGGTTACTATGAATTTTCAGGTGGCCCTTCTTTTGTATCAGAGGTGCCTCCATTGCCAGCATCCGTTCCTGACTTACCATCTTCTGGGTCAATGATAGTAAAGGAGGATCCTCAGGCTGAGACTAACCAGTACTATGAACCACGTTCTCCTCGCAGCAATGGGTATTTGGAGTCTATATTTTATCCACCAAAGGTTTCAGAATAACCAGATAATTGTTCCATGCAAAGGGAGTTAAATGAGATAATTAATAGAGAAAATTCACCAGGGAAACCTTGAAAATCAAAATGCTTTTGACTTTAATCAGCTATAAAATCATGATAATGATCCTAATAAGGGTATTTTATTCAACATTATCTATTTTTTTTTGTCAACTTCAAAATCAATTTTCTTTATAAATTATTTTTGTATAATTATATATATAAATATTCTTTTACATATTTATAGTAAAAATGCCAGCTATATAAATTTTATAGATTTTATTTACTTTTGTCTGATTATATATTTTCTTCTACATATTTTAGATTAGTTTAAATATATTTTCTTATTATTATGATTCAAGTTTAACTGTTTCATTCTTTTACTTTATTTTTTTGTTTATCATCACTTTTGTAGGCAATATTATCCGAAATAAACATCAAACATCTTTTTCTATTTCTCTTATAGAATAAAGAATTAATAATTATGTTTAATAAATTATAATAAGTAAATAAATTAGTTTTTATAGAAATTAATATTGGGTTGTAATATATTTTGGATGTAACAGCATAGTTAAAACTAAGTCTACTAAATGATCACAAGGCACATGTCTAGGGAAGGATAAAATCCATAAAGAAATGAAAAGATAATAAGTTTTTAAACACAAACCCACGCTTGACCCTACAAGAATTGTACTCGGTGTCGCTACCCTAAGAATTACCTAAAAGATTTGTGAGGCGTTGCAAAACGACATCAGATGCCAAAGGAACAAGTGAGCAGAGATATCAATCTCGCCCGGTATCATTACATGACACCACTTGGCAGAGAGTAACCTAAATGTAATGAAATAATACATATGCTATAGGACTAGGACTTATGGATGTGAATATTTCAATTAAGTGGTGTCATCTTTAGATTTATTAATGTTAACATTCAAAATACATCTTACACATAATCCCATACCATTCAAGTTTTTAATTACAAAATGTATCACTCTAAAATCCTAATATAATTTTTAATATTCCGAATCCTCCTATATATTTCTATTGTTTTGTGGGTATAACTAGTCTCATTATTTATTATTTACTATTATTATTATTAATTAGAATTATTATTAATGTTATTACAAATATTAATAAAATATTATTAAAGGAGTCTTTGATAATTGCATCAACAATTCTCTACCTGTCTTGTAATTTGCAGCATTATTAGTTATAACTTGGATGACATTCTCTTCCCCAACCTCTTCAACAACATCATCCATCATCCTGAAAATTTTTTTAGATGTCTTGCATATGTCAGAAGCATCAATAGACTTAAAAAAAAACAATTCCCTTTGGACTATCACTAGAAAATTAAGTATAGTCCTTCTCCTCCTATTTGTCCATCCGTCTGTCATTATTGTGCACCTATTCTTCTTCCAATATAGTTTATGTTCTTCCAAAACTGAACTTGTCTTTTCAACCTGTTGCATTAAATATTTCACTCTAATTTCATGGTATGATGGTGGTTTAAATCCAGGACCATGTTTAGCAACCAACTCAAGCATCCTTATGAACTCTTAACTCCTTACTACATTAAATGGTATAGCATTATTGTAGAAAAATAGAGCAATTTCTTGGCATGCTTCCTCCCTTTCACTTTTCTTGAAAATGGAATTAATAGTAGTTTGAGTGCCCCTCTTCTTGAAAATACTTGATGATCCTTCACTTTCTTCCTAAAAGAATCTTTTTCTAGGGCTCTGATGAATCACCCATACTGCTCTCCTATAAAGATTCTTTAGTTATTGATTTTTAAATCAAATTTTGTTGTAGCACAGAAACCAAATCCAACATAACTTTTTTAACATCTTCAGGAACTGCTATGCATGCTCCAACATCCTTTGAAGTTCCTACTAGATGATGTTTCAATCTATAGATTCCTTTTATTAATACCTTTTCACATTATTTACACTTTGACATTTCTTACTTTCCCATCAATATAACTACGATGATTCCATGAGGGATCAGTTCTTCCACTTTCTTTTCCAGTTGATGCCATTTTTCCTTTAAATGTAAATATAATTAGATGTTAAATATGACCTAATAGCAACTATCCACAAAAATATATTTAAGGTATTAAACACACCGATAAGAAACACAACGGCGTTGACAGCAGCGGGGCCAACAAAAGGTAGATGAAGATAACGAGAAAGAGTATAAGAAAAAAAAAAGAAAATTAAGAAGGTGTCTCATGAGTGGTCTCTGCTGAACAAACAGAAGCCTATTTGGATTACGAAACCTGAAGAGATTACAAAAGTACACTGGTTTCTACAAGAGTCTTATCAATGATTGGGAAAAATATTTGACTGTCCAATATGATGAGGGACAGTTGGAGTTTAAGGCTATCCTCTTCATCTCCAGGAAGACAACTTTTGATATCTTTGACATAAGTAAGACATCCAACAACTTTGTTATTGCTACACCTCCATTTCAACCCCACCTACAATTCCTTCTACCACTTTATTTTAAGATAATTTTATATATCAAATGACCGTAGGTGTCATAGGATATTTAATGTTATTATTTTAAATGTTTTTTTAAATATTATTTTCTAATAATTTGATACTTATATGGCCACACGCGTTATACGATATTTAATATAATTATTATTCCAAATGCTTTTTTTTAAATATCAAATGATCGGACGCGTCCACGCGATATTTAGTACGAAACTTTGAAAATAATCTTTGTGGGTGTCACATTTCACTATAATTTTACATACATGGTCGCACACGTCATACGGTATTTAATATTATTATTCCAAATGTTTTTTTTAATATCAAATGGTCACACGAGTCATGCTATATTTAATATAAAACTTTGGAAATAATTTTTTGGGAGTTATATTTTCTAATAATTTTATATACTTACATGGCTGCACACGTCATATGATATTTAATATTATTATTCCATATATTTTTTAAATATCAAATGATCGCACGCGTCACGCGATATTTATTATGAAACTACTTTGGAAGTAATATTTGAGGTAGTATATTCTAAATACTTTGGAAACAATTAAGTTTATTATCTTTGTAAATAATTTTTTGGAGATCAAATGATTGTACGCTTCATACGATATTTAATAAAAAGCTTTGGAAATAAATATTCTTTTAAAATATCAAATTTTTAAAAATAAAAAATTACAAAGTTTCAAAAATTAAAAATATTACTTATACTCCAAAAACAAAATATGAAAATTCCAAAAATTAAAAATATCAACCTAACAAATATGTTTTATATTTAGAATGATGTGATTCCTGATTTTTCATTGTAAATGGTAATAGGTAGGAGTAAGGTCAATCCTTGTAGGACCTGGAAAAAAAATCTCTTTTCTTTTTTACTTTCATTTTTGTTTCTCTTTTGGGAAATATAAACAATTCTAAGAAACCATCTCTATTTCACTCATTTAATTAAATGTATCGTCTTGGGACGGGCGTTATAGGAACTAATACCTTCCTTACAAGAAATCGACTCTGAACTCTAACCCGATTTTGTAGACGATTTCTTTTTCCTTGATTTTCTCATATTTTTTCGTAATAAATTATAGTGGTGACTCTTTTTAAAAATTTATTATTTTTTTTTCATCGTCTCCGTTTGCGCAGGTTGCGACACATGTATTAAATATATTATAAAATTTTAATTTTCTTGTTATGTTGCGACCTGCGATGATTATATTATGCACATCAGCAGATACGAATGCAAATACAAAAATATGTGACAGATCGTAAATTTTATTTTGAAATTTGAATGTTTCAGGTTTAAACCTAGATTTTAAAAAAATACTTTCTTAAACTTAAATTTAGGGTGTCGAACAATTGGAAAGCTTCCATTATATTTCTATGACTCTAATCTTGATTTATGCTTCCATTACTTCTAACTCCCTCTTTTATTGTTTTAAATATAGTTATAACAAATTGTTTTATATTTGTCACAAATTATAGCATATTTTTAATCCTATATTGAGTTAAAATGAAAAAAATTAAAATTTTAAAAGAGACTTATAATTTTATAGGTTTCATATCACTATAGTGAATCTTCCTTTTAAATAAATAAATGTTATTATTAAGATGAATGAAGTTAAAAAGTTAATTATTTTTACTTAAAAACTTAGGATTAATTTTACAAATTTAATAATTAAAACTAGAACATGTGTATTTATTGAGAGTCAAAACATAACAATTGAAATAAGTTTAAGAAATTTCATATTTATAAAGTATATATATTTTATTTGTAAAAATATTATTGAAATTAATGCATTTCAAATATTTTCCAACTGATCATATTGAGATAGAGCCAATACCGAGTCCATCATTAATTTATTTTATCAATAAATACATTACTCTCATTTATTGCAAAAATAAATATTGATAAAATTTATTTGAGAAAAAATTAGGAAAAAAATTAATGTTTAATGAAAATTATGAACATGATGAAAACTACTAGTATATATAACGTTCTTTTTCAAAATTATCTTTAAATATAACTTTTTTTTAGATATAAAAATATGTGTCCTTAACTTTTCTGTCGTTGTATTCTAAATTCTTTATATTGAATAAATAGAAAGGATAAATATTTTTTTTATAATTTTTTAATTGAAATATTTAGTATTCATTTTCTTTTAGAATTTTAGAAAATCTTGTCACCACTTCTATCTACAGTCTTATATGAAGAAGATAATTTTTAATCACTTTTAGTGTCATATTTTTATTTGACAATTTTATTCTTTTATAAAGGAGAATTTTTTTACCGTCTATATATTATTTCTAAATATAACTATCTAATTTCTCCATCTAAAATAATTTTCTAACTTCCTCACTTAATATACATTTTTTAATTACTATGGACCGGTTTGCATATATATATAAAATTAGAAAAAAATAATAGATCTTAACCACCAATAATTTGAATATTCTCTTGAGAACATTTTATCAATAAATCTTTACAGTTTATCAGCAGGCCATATATTTGGTTAGTTTCTATTTTAAACGTATGTTAAATCGTGAAACGTGATGATCTATTATTATTTATTTTAATATATTTTACTAAATCAATAATTTAGTTTTATATTTTTCATTAAAAATTTGAAAAAGAGAAAAATGTTTCTGTACATTATATATTACACCATTTAAAATATAAGTGTTATTAAATATATATATATATATATATATATATATATATATATATATATATATATATATATAAGTAGTTTAAAATTTAAAATTTAAAATTTGAAATTTCTTTTGTATTATTATATACTTAAACTTCATTATCCTATTCTGTTATTATTATATTATATTATCTTTATCATATTAATTAATTGATAATAGAAGATATTATAAGTGATATCACTCATTTAAATACAACATCTCCCTCACAATTAAAAAACCTACTCAACTCAATTTATCAAACTAGTTATCCACACAATAAATTTGAAGAGCGGAAACTAATCTACAGATAAGATCTCCATCATTATTCCTATAATGGCAGTAAGATTCCCCTTCTTGGTCAGAGGTATATAATTAATGGTCATAGGCTTTTTCCTTAACTTTATTTATTCATAATTTATAGGAACTAAGTCAGTTCTACATATTCCTGCTCGAACTTTCCATAAAATTTATGTAATTATTATAATGAATAAAGACTTAACTATACTAGTTCATTCTATTGTAATTCTAATGTTTTACATTAATGGTTGGGTAATTGTGAGTTTTTACTTTCAAGATTTTGGTATTTCTAGTTAGAACTGAATGCAATTCATTTGCATTATGGGATTTTATATAATCAGATATTTAATTGTTCTATTTTATGTATAAAGATTTGAGTCTCAAAAATACTTCATTTTATCAAATTTATTCTTTCTTGATAAAAAAATATTAGTTCTTGAAGGTTTCTTAATTCAAAGCTATATCATGCAAATATAATTCTTGAAGGTTGTTATGATATTTTTAAAAAGTTGAGAGTTTTTGGAATGTACTAATATACATTAGGTCAAGTATGAGCTTAAAATATGTGATTTATATGTTACTATGCATTACATTGTTCACTAACTTTGATATCTCTACTTTATAGCTACTGTTGCCATCGTCTTTGTTCTCACGTCAACATAGAAGTAGTGAGGATCAGTTACAGGAAAGTAATCTAAAGAAAGGGCCATGGACAATAGAAGAAGATGAAATACTGGCAGCATATGTGACAAAACATGGACCAGGAAATTGGAAACTAGTGCAGAAAGACATTGGACTACGTCGTTCTGGGAAAAGTTGTCGTTTAAGGTGGACAAATCATTTAAGACCAGATTTGCTGAGAGGTGCATTGAGTAAAGAAGAACAAGACAAAGTTATTCAGTTACAGGCTGAGATGGGAAATAAATGGGCCCAAATTACACAGAAGGTTTGCATGTTCTTCTACTTCTCATATTTTCTGTCAAAATAACTACACTTATTTTAAATTATTTTGATCAAGACTTACTTACATGTTATGCTTTTCTGTGTGTTGGTTTAGTTGTCTGGACGAACAGATAATGAAATTAAGAACTTTTGAAACACTAGACTAAAGAAAAGGAAACGACTTGGCTTAGAAATGTACCGGATGACATGAAACCTGTATTTAATGCTCACAACCCAGGAGTGCTGACAATTATCCTTTTATAAAAAACTTGTTTGATGCTTACTATTATTATTATTAATTAGAATTATTATTAATGTTATTACAAATATTAATAAAATTATTATTAAAGGAGTCTTTGATTATTATGCCAGATAAACTATGTGATAATATTATGACTGTTATTATTCTTATTATGATTATGCTTATGATTATTAATATTATTAATAAAATTATTATTATTATTATTATTATTATTATTATTATTATCTTCGTTAATAATAATATTGTTATTCTTATTATTAATATTATTTTTGTTAAAAATAACAATAATAATATTAACAATAATATAAATAATATCAATAATAATATTAATAAATATCGATAAAAATAATATCAATAAAATAATAAATTTTAAAATATTAATATTATTAATAATATGAATACTAATAATAAAAATAATATTAATAACTATAATATTATTAAAAATATTTTAATATAAATATAAATAATTTTAATAAATATATTATTAGTATTAAAAATATTTTTCATGTAAATATAAATCTAATAACAATAATAATAAAACTAATAATAAATAAAAATTATTAA
>Ga0209700_108071_pt1 | contig 13984 bp, 9 predicted proteins | sample SiratroredBW_FD_187528 | JGI IMG/M metagenome (GOLD analysis project Ga0209700, IMG submission 187528) | Root nodule microbial communities of legume samples collected from California, USA - Siratro red BW (SPAdes) (version 2) | ecosystem: Host-associated > Plants > Roots > Nodule | place: USA... | reverse complement strand
TTTCTAGTTGTCATATTTGTATATTTCTATATAAAATTAAAAATTATAATATATATATAACACTGAATATAACTTATAAGTATATAAAATAAGTCTAAGTTAAAAAGATAAAACCTGATGGTCAAGATAATAAACTTGATGGTAGAGTCTCAAGTATTTTATTATCTTTTGATAATGTCCTCTAGTATGTCTTTAAATATAATTTGTAACTTCTAAATTCTCTTTCTTGAATCTGGACAAATTATTTTAAGATTAATTAAATAATAATGAAAAATAAAAAATTGGGATCAAATGCATATAAATGCATAGTAAGAATAATGAAATATGAAATAAAAAAAATTTAAAACTGAAAACATGTTGAAATAATAGTATGGAAGGAACAAATAGACAGAGGAAGAAAGAAGATAAGTGAAGAAAGAATGAGAGAGAAGTGGAAGAGTTAGACAATGATAGGACATATAAAGAGAGATGATATTAATAGGTTAGAATATAAGGAAGAGATAAATAGAAAGTTTTGATAAGTAATATTATTAATTTATTATAAAAAAATTTCAAGAATATTTTTCATTAAATAGTATTAATATAAATTTAAAGTTATTAAATAATATTTATAGTATCAATGTAAACTTAAAATTAATTAAAATATTTAAATTTTTAATTAAAATTTTGTTAGTATAATTTTAAAATTAAATATTTTTTTATTTTATAATAATATATGAGTATTAAATTTTTTTTAAACCTAAAACATATTAAATTTTTTGAGACATTAAATTAAATGTTTTTTTAGACATCTGAGACTTACCGTTGCTTTATCTGCTTTGATTACTTCCAAATAGATTAACATATTCATAGTTACATTCTCATATTTTTCACCTCTCAACTGTCTTGATTCATTGGAATAATACACGAAGTTGTACAAGAGGAGTGAAACGGGGATCGTATAGGCACATGTTTTATAGAAAAATATTAGTTTGACAATGATATTGAAAAAACATCTATTTCATACTGCTATATATTAATAAAATAATAATGTTGTATAGTATTAAATGGAATATGAACAGTGATATTAAAGTTTCACCAGCCTGTTTCATATTATATTTAAATAAATATATTTTAGATTAACATCTATATCATTTTGTAAACAGGTTGAAACATACTTAAATATTTTTTTTTTATTTTTTTCATTTTTGGTTGTTAAAAGAAACTAAAGACAGCACTTTGCATGAAATTATTCTAATGTAATAATATATATGTTTTCTTATAGCAGCAGATTATTACTTTTATTCTTGAAAGTAAGAATGCGTTGACTTGGATAACACATAGTAATTACTTAAAAATACTAATTATTTCAAAATAACTGCTTTTAGATTTCATTCTTATCTTAATAAATTTTTATCACAAAACATAACTGTATATATATTTTGTTTACAAGAGATAACAAAACAAAAGGCAAAATATTGAAAAAAATGCAGAAAATAAAGTATTGTTATCTAACTAAATTGACTCCGAATGAAGTTCTGCTATGGTACCTGCAATCCTTACTCCTACTCCTCCATGTTTCCTTGGTATTCTGTCTCTAAAAATGCATCTTTTAATCATATTTTAGTAACATATTATTAGCATATAGTAGTATAAAAAAATATATTCTTCAATTATCTACCAGAAGTCCTTGTTCAGTTACCTGATAATGTAAGGCTTTTGATATTGTGATATCATAATTGATTTTATTCTTATCAGCAAAGCAGTGATTACAAGACAGCCATGGTGCTGCAACAAAAATGTAATCTACCTTAAGAAAAGGATTAAATTACATAAAATTTCTGCATACTTAAAGATCAAATCTGTAAAATACTTAAAGTGTTTTTAACCAAATTAAAGCAAGTTTTCACATACATCAACATAATGTTTAATGAAAAGTAATTAATGTTTCTATTTAAATCCCAGCAAACACAAACAAGATTATGCCAACAACACGAACACACACGTTACCAAAAACATGAAATAGAATGTGAATTCAGTCAAAATAAATGTAAACCTGAATATCTTGGTTCAATTTACATTGAACTATTTTTTTTATTCAGTTAATTTTCTTTTTTTGCTAAAACTTAGCCTCCTCCAAATTATCATATAATATATTTAACTTGAACTTTCTTTGTTCACAATAAAATAGGAGAATTTTGTTTAGTTCAAATTGTTTTTTATATTTATTATTAAATCTTAAATTTAAAATAAAAAATAAAAAATAATGACAAAAGTATGTAATTTAGTAGGATATATAATAGGTGGTTAGCTTTTATTTTAGTCATTTACTTTAGATAAAATACGTAATAAACCGTTAAAAATCAACTTAACAGAATTCCTTTTATTATAAACAAAGAGATTATCCAAATTCATAATACAACACCATTCATAAAAGAAAAATGTCTCAGAGTACAATTAGGAATTTGATTGTTAGATCCTTTGGGCTAGAGTAAAATGTTAACATAAATTAGTAATGACTTTCTGAAGTATCTATAGTTAAAAACGACTAAAATGTTCTCTTGTATTTATAGTTAAAAATCTTCTAGATTTAGAATTCCAAAATATATTTATACATTCAGAAATTTGGAACCTATTTCTAGAATAAGCATTACGGAAAGCTATTTTGAAATACATATTCTGAAGTTGTCCAATATCTACTTTGGAAAGTTGAATTTTGGATTTTCTTTTTTAGAATATCTTTTCTAGAATATTAATTTTCAACCATAAAAAAATATCTTCTTCTAGATACAATTAAAAAAAAATCAATTTCAAAAATTATTTTCTTCTCCCAAAAATATCTTGGAGAATTTATGTTCCAGAAGTCTCCTCCAAGATTCAATTTCCGAAAACACTTTTACTAAAAAAATTACTTAACCTTATCTCAAACCACCTCCCTTTCATTCTGAACACTATCATCATGTCTATTTAGGTCAACAATTCTCCACTTTTGAAATAATTAAAAAGAAAATAATTACTTAATATATAAAATAATAAAGATATTATTGATATTTTAAGAATTTATTAAATATAGGAAATAGTTTGTATCGTGAAATAACTGTCAGGAATTAATTATTAAAATATTGGACCATTGAAGTAATTTTAAAATTATAATACTTAATAGTTTTATTATTTATTCTGTAAGATAAAGCCGTTGTTCGTGGTATACTAAAAAAGAATATCACAATTAATAAAAAAATATATTTATAATTTTAATATAATATTAAAAAGTAAATTATTGAATATATAGTACTAATTACATTAAAAAATTAGAATTAAATATTATTCATATATTAAAATAAAATAAAATTATATGTGATTGCATAAAATGATAAATACGTAATTTAATTAAGTTAGACAAGTACAGTAATTTAATTGCATTAATTTAAAAGGTTCTTCATTGTCTTTATTTTCTTAATTAATATACTTCTTTATTTTTAACCTTAAAATAACTCTAACTCAAGGTAAGACTAAAAATAATAATAAAACAATGTGAATAATCTACAACTAATAAAGAAATTTACAATAACTAAAATTAAAAACATCATATTGTTACACGAATTTAAAATATACTTAAACATAAAAAAAATAAGATTCTGAAAATAGGATTTGACTTCCCTAGAAAATAATCTTTAGAAAATAATGTACATCTCCAATGGGTGATTATAAAATTAACTATTTGAAATATCACAAAATCAAACACATATTTAATAAAATATGAAATAATTATAATGGTCGACATTAATTCCTTTAATCAATAATTTCAAGTTTTACAAATTCATCTTTTTTTTCTAAAGTTTTAACTCCACTCATGTAAAGCAAACAACTAAAAGAGGATAAATTGGATGACAAAAGATTCTTTTTATATTTAACTTTTTTTAAATTATCATTACAAGGTTATTTAGAAATTGATTTTTAGCTATCAAATGAAATGGTTACTAATTGTAACCAAAATAGTCATTTGGTTGCTAAATAAGTACAAAATAGAAGTAATTATTGAATTTAGTGACCAATTAAGTCAAATAATTGGTATCTAATATTAGCTACTAAGGTTTTAGTCACCTATACTATTATATTCTTAATTAAATACTCATTTAGAATCTAATGACATAGGTTACTAAAACTTTCGTATATAATGTTAGATATCAATTATTTGACTTAATTGATCACTAAATTCAATCATTATTTTTATTTTGTATTTATTTCACAACTAAAATTTAATTTGGTGACTATTTTGATCACAATTAACAACCATTTCATTTGATAGTTCAATATTAGTCTCTAAATAGTTTTTTTTCTTGTAGTGTATTGTTGAAGAAAGTAAAAATAATACAATAATAATTAGTTATAACGAGACCCATAAAATTTAAGATTATATAATATAGAAGAAAAAAAAGACATCAAATATTTATAATGGTTGAATCTGAGAGAATCTATATGAAGCAACCTTAAGTGAATTTTACAGTGCCTTGTTGATTTTCAGTTACAAGTTTTTATAACTGTTCTCACATATGGTATTAGGTATGGACACCAGCACTTTCCGTTAATCTCAAGTCAGTGCTTGTGGAGAACCTTGTTGCCTTCAGCATGCAGCAGCTTCACATTGCTTTACAAGTGATTCCTGCCTTGCTGCTTAAGAAACCCTAAACCCTTCATTACAAATTATTCCTTCTCTTAACAATTTCTCCTTCTTAACCTTCTTTTTGTTTCATACAATTTCTTCCATTTCGATCTTCCAAGTTAGAATATGACAGAGTTTGTGGTTGAATCTGTGCTTCACAATTTGAACTCACTCGTCCAAAAGGAGTTGACACCATTTCTGAATTTTCATCAAGACCTGAGGAAGTTTGCCGACATGTTCACTATTATCATGGCTTCGCTTGAAGATGCTGAGGAGAAACAATTCTCAGACAGACATATTAATAATTGGTTGCGAAAGATAAATGATGTTGCTCACATGGTGGATGACATCATTGATGAGTGTTCCTATGAAGCATTGGATTTGGAGCACGGAGGGGTCAAAAGTGATCTATCACACAAGGTACAATGCTCTTGCTTATCCTCTTTTCATCTCAATCATGTTGTTTTCGGTTATGAAATGACTAAGAAAATGAAAAAGATAAGTGAGAGGTTAATAGAAATTGTCCATGAAAAGAAGAAGTTTCATTTGACTGAGAGTGGGATGATTGCTGGGAGAAGAAATGAAGTCATTGAGGGAAGCCGAACTACCTTTTCCTTCTGTGAACCACCAGTCTACGGAAGAGAACGGGATACACATAGACTTTCAAACTATTTGAGAAGTGATCGTTATGATCTTTGGAATGATTTATTGGTCTATCCAATTGAAGGTCCAGAAGGAATTGGAAAAACAACATTTGCCAAACTCATCTTCGATCATCCGAGGGTAGTGAAGCACTTTGAGTTAAGAATTTGGGTATGTGGTTTTTGGGATTTCAGTTTGAAGGGAATGATGGAAGCTATCATAAAAGCAGCTATTGGGTGTGACTGTGAGGACTTGGATCTAGACCTACTACAAAAAAAACTTCAATATCTTCTCCAAAGAAAAAGATATTTGCTTGTGTTGGATTTCAAATTGTATCCCCAGCATGAGAGTTTGTATCCCTTTCGTGATAACTGGCAGAGGTTGAAATCAGTATTGGCTTGTGGGAAAGTCGGTGCTTCCATTTTGGTCACCACTCGTCTCTCGACAATTGCAGAAGTCATGAGAACAGGGCCTCCTGTTCTATTGTCAGAGCTATCTCACAATGATTGTTGGGAATTGTTTCAAAATCAAGCCATTGAACCAAATGAGGAAATACCGTGTGAGCTTGAGGCAATAGGGAAGGAGATAGTAGAAAAGTGTGGGGGAGTGCCTCTTGCGGTAAAACTAGTAGGTGGTCTTTTACACTTCAGCAGAGAGGAAAAAAGTGGCTCAATGTCAAGGAAAGCAACATTTGGAGTTTACGATACGGTGCTATAGGAGACGATGAAAACTTTCGAAATTTAGCACAAGCTGAAAAGTCTGTAACGAGTGTCCTGATATTAAGTTACTTGAACTTACCAGCAAGACTCAAAAAATGTTTTGCTTATTGTGCAATATTTCCCAAAGGTAAAACAATAAGGAAGCAATATTTAATTGAGCTTTGGATGGTTAATGGATTCCTTTCATCTGATGGAAGGCTTGATGCCGAAGATGTGGGTGATGATGTATGGAATGAATTATACAGGAGATCATTTTTTCAAGATATTGAGACAGACGAATTTGGCAACCCTACAAGTTTCACGATGCACAATCTTGTTATTGATTTTGCAATCTTGGTTGCAAAAGATGTAAGATGCGTAATGCCTCACGCTGAAGAAAGTTATTGGTTTAATACAATCAACCATCTCTCAGATTATAGACGGAGAATTGAACTGGATTCAACTGATTTGCAGAAAGTAAAATCTTTGAGAACTTATCTAATACCAAATCAATACAGTGATCAACTTTCTCCTAATGTATTGAAATGTTATTATTTACGGGTGCTTCAGTTACGACTAAAGGGAGAATTGTCACGTTCAATTGGAGATTTAAAGCATCTAAGGTACTTGAATCTTTCCAGTAGTGACTTTAAAACTCTTCCAGAATTCCTGTGTAAATTGTGGAATTTGCAAATCTTGAAATTAGATGACTGTAAACATCTCCTAAAGCTGCCCAACAGTTTGATAGACTTAAAATCTCTTGAAAAACTATCTTTTAAGGGTTGCCACAAACTATCAAGCTTGCCTCCTCAAATGGGGAAGTTGACTTACATGAGTAGTTTAACCTCTTACTTTGTTGGAAGCGAAAGAGGGTTCCTTTTGGCAGAACTAGGACGAATGAGACTGAAAGGAGATCTTAACATGAAGCATCTGGGAAGAGTGAAAAGTGTAGAGGATGTCGTGGAAGCAAATATGTCAAGCAAGAGATTGAAGGAGTTGAGGTTGTCATGGGACAAAGATGAAGAGACCAAAGTAGGAGAAAATGTTGAAGAGATTCTTAGAGTACTGAAACCTGATACCCAAGACCTTGTGAGTTTGACAGTGAAAGGATACACAGGTGGGGGTTTCCCAAAATGGGTGTTCAGTCCTTCTTTGAAGAAATTGCAGATCGAAAGATGCAGAGAGTTGAAAGGTTTGGATGAGGCTTTACAAGCCATGACTGCCCTGCACTCCTTGAGATTATATGATCTTCCAAATCTAGAATCCTTGCCTGATTGTTTTGAACGTCTTCGCTCTCTTCGCCAATTAGCTATTGGTTTCTGTTACAAGTTGATGAGCCTTCCAAAATGGTACAGGCTGAATTTATTGGAGATTAATGCTTGTCCTGCCTTAAAGAACCAACTATGTGATTGGTCAACAGAACCTATAGATTGCCAAATTAGAGTGGACGGTCGTCTTATTACTCAAGGTAAAACTATCACTTTCTCTTATCACATATTATATGTTTAGTGTCGGTTTAAATTACGAGGCTTGCCAAGTTTTGTTTGTCCTTAGAATATTTTCTATTTAACCAAGTTTACAAAATTTAATATTTTTTTATCGGTTAAATTTAAGAAGCTAATGTAAATAATATTAAATATGTAAACTGAAAAAAAAAACTAATTTGATATGTCCCAGAAAAAATTTGAAGGGATAGAAATGGATATGTTTATTAACTCATCAAACCAAAGAAAACGTAAAAAATTGTAATTTATCTTTAGTAATAAGTAGTATATATATTCTTACCTGAAGTTGGGGTTTTTCTGATCTATTTATAGGTAGAAGAAGACGTGACCCTTTTCAAATTTAGGTGAAGATTTCCATGTGGAACGGAAAGAAGAAAATCTATTTGATATGAATGAGAAATGAATCACATATATAAGACTTTCTTGCTCTTAAATGCAAAAATAAGAGGTAAATGTTAGTATGATGTGCAAAGTAAAAGCAGAAGTAATACACTAACTTTGTTTGCCTGCACGCAGACTAAGAAGAAACATATATGTTAATATTAATGATGGAACTGAAAGGGGATGAAAAGGGACGAAGAAAATGCAGACAAGCCTTCTTTACTGAATTACTGAGCAAAAGTGATAAAGCAACTGACTCGACGAATTTTAAAAAAACTTCTTCACGTCAACTGTGATTTTTATTTTTATGTTATGTGTTTAACATTTGACTCATTTGAGTGGATATGTCTAAAACTTATGTGTTAAGATGTGTGATGCTTTTATTCTTTATTTACTATATGTAAAATACTTTTCATGAATTCTTGAAGAAATAAATTTCGTAAATTAAAGTAAAATACTGTCGCAAGGTACATCATATAAATACTACTATTATGAATTAGCAGTTATGCAATTTGAAAAACTTTCTAAAATAGCCAACAAACGGTTCTGACAGTAGGTCTGAAAACAACAATTGAGGAGGAGCGACGGAGAGAAGAAGATGCAAAAGATGAAGTGAAGATGAGAATTTAGGTTTAATATTTATATTTCTTTAAAGATAAACTGGTCATTTGGGTGCATATTAAAATCACGGGGGTCAAGGAAGAAATGACCTTCTTTGAGTCTTCCTAGAAAGTTTAAAATGTTTGTGCTAACTGCATACATACACTCCATCTAGTCACTTGTATATATGTTTTTCTTTCTTTAAATTTTTAAATTATTACGAGTTCATGTTTTATATGTTGTAATGTTTTCTTTTAACTTTTTATTTTATTTTAAATTTTAATATACTTTTGTTATTTATAATTATAATTAGTTTTGCTTATAATTCCTGAAAAAACTTACTTTCCTTCTTTCTTTTATCTTTCTCATCGCTTTCGGTTTAGATTTTTTTGTAAGGAAAAGTAACTAAAAGATTAAAAACACAAATTTTAAAATTACAAAGTAAAAAATTACGTAATTGAAAATTAAAATTTATACAATTAAAATATTAAAAAATATTTAAACTTTTATTTTATTTGTATATGATAAAATATAATAAAATAGTTGACTTAAATATAATAAAATATTAATTTATTTGGCATTTCATTTTTTTTTTCATATGTAATAAGAAAAACAACAAATCAGTTACAACAATTCTGAAGAAACAATTTCTTATGATTTTTTTTATTAATAAAAGTTTACTTCAATACAAACCCAATTACGATGTCTCCATAAAATCTTACAAAAGAATTTATTAATAAAAATATTATTTTAGTATAAGTCCCACATCCTCTGACACGAGCAACCCTAACAGCATACCCGTAGCAAAATTCTAACCACGCACCTTCTTCAAGTATACATTGGTAAAGACGTGACCACCCAAATTTTTTAGTGGCTGGTTTTATTCTCCTTTGTACAACCCCGTTTTTAGACAAGTGAATAAAGTCAGACTTCATAATAAGTCAAACATGTCATTAATTCAATTATTTAATTAAAAATTATTTAATCTGCTTTTTAAAATTTTTCATCCATAGAAGACTAAAATCAAAATTTAAAATTTTTAAAAAGTAAGCTGATGTATCAGACTAAGCTAATAAACTTTGAACTGCTAAATTTAAATGGAGTTTATTTGGACAGCACCAGCACACACTACGGCACTGCAGTGAGGAGGTGCGCTCCTCATAAACAAAGAAAAGCAAGAACTCATTATTTGAAACAGCTGATTTGCGGTGAACTGAGAAAATGGAAATGGGAGAAAAAAAAAATGAAAATCACGTTAATACATGTGTAATTACATCTTCACCCTTACAAGAATGATAATCGATTTTGAAGAATACATAATTTACTATATTTTTAAATTTTCATACATAATTAGTTACTATAGTTACATAATGATGTAACAATTTTTATATGGATAATTAATCTTTTACATTAATCACTTATGAATTTGTGTATTGAGCATATGCTATAACACGGTGGTTAGCTTGTATATGAAAGGTTCGGAATCAACACCGTGCTTCTTTTTTTACTTATATTATAATAAAATAAATATAATTAATAATATAATATGAACTTTTAATTATATTTATTAATTATTATTATTATTATTACTAAAATAATAATAAATTTATAAAATAGTAATAAAAATAAGATAATTATAAATAATAATAATAAAATTAAAAATTATAATAATCAAAATAATTTATTTAATAATAATAATATTATTACAACAATTATTTTATTTTATTTTTATTTTTTTAATCATATTTAATTTTTAATTATTTTTAACTATAAGGACACCTCTAATATCATTTACAATTTTTTATAAATTTTTTTCTTATTTTTCTTTAAATCTCATTCATTTCCTTAATTCTTCAAACAACTAAATTTTTATATATTTTCATCTCAAGTCCACTCTTGTCAAATGCACTTTCTTAACAAAATAAAGCATGAATAAAATTATTCTAATATAATAATATATAGATGCAAATTATTACTTTTGTTCTTGAAAGTAAGAATGCATTCATAGTACTTATTTCAAAATTACTGCTTTTAGATTTCATTCTTATCTTAATAATTTTTTATCACAAAACTTAACTGTATACATTTTTTGTTTACAAAAGATAATAAAACAAAAGGCAAAATAATGAAAAAAGCGCAGAAAACAAAGTATTATTATCTAGGTTGACTGCGAGTGAAGTGCTGCCACTCCTATGGCAAGTTGGTTCAAGTTCTGCTATGGTACCTGCAATCCTTACTCCTACCCCTCCATGCTTCCTTGGTACACTGTCTCTAAGAATGCATCTTTTAATCATATTTTAATGAAATACTTACCCTATCAACATAACATTTTGGGCCAACACAAACTCTCGTTCACAGGTGACAAAAGATCGTTGTATTAAATAATAAAATACAACCGTTTTACACATTGTTGAAGTAGGTTCAGTAATTTTCTAAATTTTGGGCATAACTTCAATCCGAATAGACAACGACAATCTTAAAATAATTGTATTATTTTATCAAATTTTATTAAAATATTATTAGAATAATAGTAGTATAAAAAACTATATTCTTCAATTATCTAAGAGAAGCCATTGTTCAGTTACCTGATAATGTAAGCCTTTTGATATTGTGATATCGTAATTGATTTTGTTCTTATCAGAAAAGCAAAGCAGTGATTACGCGACAGCCACGGTGCTTCAACAAAAAAGTAGTCTATACCACATTAAACATTATTATGGAGATATCCACACTCTCTACCTACGTAAGAAAAAGATTGAATTAGATAAAAATTCTGTATACTTAAAGATCAAATCTGTAAAATACATTTCAAGGTTCAATGAAGGACATGTTAAATGTTAGTTTAGATTAAAATATGGACTACGAGCACTGCTTATAAATTAAAGAACCAAAATTCCACTAAGGAAAACCAGCAAAACGATAACGCCTAAAACCAAGGATAAGTTCATCAATTCTAACATCAAAACAGAAAAAACCTAAAAAGCAACCTCAATAAGCGTTCACAATTTAGTCAAACAGACTAAAACCCATGTCATCATCAGATTCTTCAGCTGGCTCTTCCTTCTTTTCCTCTTCCTTGGCTGCAGCAGCTGGAGCACCAGAGGCAGCAGCAGGAGCCGCAACAGCAGCTACGGCAAACTTGCTTGGGTCCTGCATTTAAAATAAAATAAAAAAATCGTAAATAAAAAGTATGGGGATAACAGAACTATACACAATCAAAATATCAAAATATTACCTTGAGATACTCCTTGACTTTGTCTGCCTCAGGATAAGAATAATCTGTCTCAACCGCAACAGATAGAACATTCTTGTAGGCATTCACAAACATATGTGGTGCAGCTGCAAGGGTTGGGAATGAGATAGCCAATGATAGAGAAGTAACGATTGAAACACCAGCAGCAAACTTCTCAATGAGGTCATCCTCAGTAAGATCAAGGACCTCAGGACTAAACACAGAGCCATTATCATAAACTGAAAGGACCACAAGCCCATATGAGAAAGGCCTTATTCCAAGCTTGGCCAGCAATGCAGCTTCGGAAGATCCAACCTTTTCTCCCTTCCTAATGAGTTCCACAGGTGTAATGATTTCCACAGTACCCTTGTTAATCTTGGTAGGAATGTTAAGGACCTAGAATAAAGAGAATACACATAAACATATAACCCAAATCAATAATAATAATAATAATAATAATATGTCAAGAACTACTTATTCTGTTTCAGAAAACGGAAACTATAATCGATGAGAGCAGTTTGTGAAAATTGTTTAAAAATAATATTATTTCTTAGCTTCCAAATAAAGAACATCCTAAAAGTTTTGACTTACCACTTCTAATTCTTTCTTACAATTTGGTCCCACATTTTTGTATCTAGATATTAGTTTTAAAAAAATCACTAACCTGGAAGAAAGAAGTCTGAGATGGATCAAGACCAGTGTTGCCAGGAGGAACAACGACATCAATTGGAGCAACCAAACCAACACGAGCAGGCGCTCCAACCTGTTGAGATTGAATGCAACAATGTTTGAACAACGAACATTCAATTAAAGGAAAATACAAACACCAGGAAAACGTAATGAATATAACTCCCCCAACAGCTGGGACAAACATTCAAAACAAAACTTGACAAGTCATAACATGCAACGAATTGTTCAAAAATCAAACTCACTATTGCAATCACGAAGTAATCCAGAGCATGATAATATAACAATAGAAAAACTACTATACTTAAGAGATACATTCACTAGCATTAGTCCACAAAATAGTTGAGTAACACAAATACAAGCAGAATGGGTAAAGAAGTATCATTATCCAAAAATAAAATAAAATAAAATAAAAGGATGAAAAATATCACTTTACCTTGTACTTAGCAACCTCCTCACTGACCTCCTTCAAGTCACCCTTAGTGAAAATCAAACCCACATTGCCCTAATTAAACGCAAAACAAGTTATGTCAAGCAAGCAATTAAAACACCAAAACTCTTGACGATTAATTGAACAAAGCAAGCATATACAAAACAGTGAAAGCTTAAATAGCTTTAGGAGAGGGGGAAACTCACGACAAGGAGAGGGATAAGGCTTAGATAGACGTTGTTGCCGGTTTTCTCAGCGTGTATCCTGACGGAGCGCTTCATCATGGTGTTCTTCCCCATAAGGACGACGGAGTCTCCGCGGAGACCCTTGCGAATGTTCTGGAGCTGGTTGGATCCAACGTTGTCGGCGTTGACCACGAGGATTTGACCGTATTCATCGAGAAGCTGGCAGAGCTTCCCATCGTAAGCTATCTTCTTCTCTGCCTTGGTTTACTTCGGTGCCATTGATTATGATGATGGTGTTGTCTGTGACCGTGAGTTTTGCGCGGCAAAATCCAGGGCCAAGACAAAGCTCGGGCTCGGTCAAGGCGGACAGCAAAACGGTGCCGTCTCTTTAACCTCTTCTTCCTTGAGGTGAGCTGCAGAAGACTGACGAGAAGGGAACGGAAACGAATGAGGGAAGCGGACTGGAGTATTTATATGTTGTTAGGGTTTTTAGAAACCTAAGTCCGACGGCAATCGGACGGCTCGTGTTTTGATAGGCCCAATGGGATTCAAATATAACGTCTTTATGGTAATTGCTTCCTACACCCCGACATTTACATCCTGCGCCCCATCAAATATGTGAATGTTATTAGTCAAGACAAAAGGGATTGGAATTGTTGTGGGAGGCATCATTGTCATTGTAGGAGGTGCTGCAGAGGAAGTTGATCGGCGACGACTCGGTGGAGGACGTTTTCACATTACAATTTCAGTTGTTTTGGAGTATAGAGGTAAGTGTCTGATTGTATGATTTTGACATGAGTAGAAAAAATGTTGGTAGTGATTGTTTTGATTTGAATGTGTAAGATGAATTAAGTGGGTTGCGATGGTTGTGGATGGTTATTTGAGTGGTATTGTGGTGAGTTTTGGGTGGTGATGGGTTATACTATTTGTTTGTTTTCTAGTTCTTTTTTTTTTTTTTTTTTTTTTTTTTTTTTTTTTTTTTTTT
>Ga0209700_108070_pt1 | contig 13984 bp, 12 predicted proteins | sample SiratroredBW_FD_187528 | JGI IMG/M metagenome (GOLD analysis project Ga0209700, IMG submission 187528) | Root nodule microbial communities of legume samples collected from California, USA - Siratro red BW (SPAdes) (version 2) | ecosystem: Host-associated > Plants > Roots > Nodule | place: USA... | reverse complement strand
AGTTTATGTAAAAAAAAAAAAAGGTTCTTTTTTATTCTTTTCCTAACTTACTTTTATTTTGTTATTAAGAAAACATATAAAACATAAAAAACAGTAGGATTAATTAAAAATAATCAATGAATCCTAATACCCTAAAAAAATAAACAATTGAATTACTTTGTTTCTGATTATTTTGGTTTTGTTCTTTACTGTGGCTATTTGGTTTCGTGAGGGATAATGGCGGTTGATGTTAGGCTTTTTAAATTGGGAAAAGGGCTTCTTTGCTTTTGGGTTCTGTTTTTGGATGGGTTGCTTGGGTGAATTTCTGTTTCTGAATAATTTATGTTTTGGTACAAGGTTTGGAAATTTTCGAATTTGGGGCTATGGCTATCCTATATTCGATCATGTGTTGTGGAGTTGAAATTATTAATTTTCTGGAATTGAATTCGCTAATGACTCTGGACTGACTTTTGATTAACCTGTTTTATTTTTAGAAAGGCTGTTTGGTATTCTTTTGAATGAGTCTTTGGATTCACTGAGTTATGAGGATTTTTGTGGGTTTTGAGTTTAGGTATTTTGATTCTGGTTTGGGGTTTTGTGTTTATTGTCTGTCTCTGGGTTAATGATATCTAATGTTACTATATATTTGTTATTGGGATTTGCTGACTGTGCTAGCAGCAGCCAAATTTACCAAATGAACAATATTAGTTTGTGCAAAAAATGCAGCAATTAGATAATCTCAAGATCGGTACGGTAACAGCAACCGTATCAAGCACCTACATGATCGTGCCAGTAGCAGCAATAATCTCGTAGATATAATAATTTATTGTGACCATTAAAATTAATTTAACAACCATTAAAATTAATTTAACAATTCTTGCAAAATAATTACTCATTGACACTGCATCAGTGCACAGGTTGAACAAGACACAAAAAATACAGATGAAAATATGAATCTGGACAATAAAAAAAAAGACAAACAAGACAGAATTAAAAGAAGAAGACGAACCCGTTGAAGACTCCCAATTTAGCTTCTTGTTTTCCTCTTTCTGGTGGTTTCTACTGGACTCTTAGATTTTTTTCAACAGAATCCAATAATATTTTTCAATATATTTTTTTCAATGTCTTTTTCTCTCTAAATTTATAAGAATTTCTGTGTATTCTCTGTCTCTCAAAATCTGTTCTCCCCTTTGAAAATAAAAGCAGTTCTTCATATTTTGTCTGTCCATCCCTTCATCTCCCTCCATAACACTCATAACACTCTCAATCATGATTTTTAATTAAGAATCAATTATTCCATGTCTCTGTATTAACTCCTTTTGGCTTAAGACTGTATGATTACATTTCAGGAAGAATAAGTAAAAAGACAATAATAATAAAAAAGAAAAATGAATAGTCAATTAACATGAATAGTCACTAAACATGAATATCCCCTGAACGTGTATGAGTATAGGAAGACTATGAGATGAGAGTTAAATAAGGGTATGGGAGTTTAAATGTCAAAACATGATTGTTAGTTAAATGTTAAAAGCATGACTTTTGGTTAAATGTTAAAAGCATGATTATTAATTAACTGTTAAAAGCATGATTACTAATTGTGATAAGTGTGAGAAGGCAAAAAGGTGAAAATTTAATTATGAGAGATAAAATTTGTTAGACACTAATTAAAGAATTAAAAGGTACTAAAGTTACATAAGGACTTGAATGGGCAATGTGTTTCTGTAAACCTTAGGACTTATGTGGCAAGCACAATTAACAGATAAAGAGGTGTAAACAGTAACTTTTTTATTAGTAAATTAGACTTCAGAAAACATCTCTCTATTCAGTTGGGCTCACTTAATTTTTCTATTCAATTAATTTTAAGACACACCCAACACCCATTTTTATTGTTATTTTATCATTTTTTACAAATTGCATTTTGTCTTATTATTATTATTATTTAATCAGACTTTACTTATAAAGTCAAAGTTCCTTTTTATTATTTATTCTAAATGCCAAAGAAACTAAACTACACATGTTAAAAAGTTTTAATTTTTTATTTTTATTCTTTTATTTTATTTTTTCCTTTTTTTATATTTGCAAAAATAATTTTTATTTGTCCGGACGAAATTGGGTGTTGACAGAAAGCTTGTTGAGAATTCAATTGTTTTTTCTTAATTAAGATTATTGATTAATTCACTTAGTCTTAATCAATTTCTTATACGCTTAGTGAAGAGATAAAAGATATACATTTAATTGAGTATACGCTTGAAGACAATGTGAGATATTGAATATATCAGCAGATACTTCACTTGGTTTGCAGATAAGATTATGTTGAATTTGATTGATGCTTGTTTGATTGAGTTTAACTCTGTGACGAGAATTGAAGGATGATAATCTTAAGCAAAATCAAGAAAATTTTTTGTGTGAAAGAACTTGAGAGTCAAACTATTTTCTTTATTATTTCAAAATTATTTATTTTAATTTCCTACACAACAATCCTCAAACATCCATTTTAATTGACTGTTATTACTAACTTTTTCTTACTGCAATTTACTATTGGATTCATTGGGAAACGACTTGGGGTTAATTTTCTCATATCTATATTATATCTTTGGTGTTTGATGGTCTAGCACTGTGTTAGGCGGTCACCACTGAAATTCTTTTAATTTGCTCGTGAAACGATAACAATCAATGAATTAAATTTATTTTTGTTATATTTGACCAACCTTGTTCGTAGATGATTTTGAACATATAAATCTTGCTTGTCAATTTATATAATTCATAATGATGTAATATATCAGTGTCTAATATTTTAGAGATTATATAAGTCAACATTTTAGGGATTATATATGTCCAAATGTCCTTACTATGAGAGAGCATATTTATCATCAGTATATCTTACCGTTGCTAATAAGAGGACAAAGGATACTTTTAATTTTTTTCTTGAAGAGAGAGAAAGAGTAGAGCACAATAGACTTTTGTTATGATGGATGTATTTTTGCTCTAATGCTATTATTTTTATAAAATATAGAGCATAATATATTGTCTCAAAATAGACTTATCAAATTCATCTCTCTATACATAACAACTATGTCATCATTGACATTAAAATTAACATTAAAAACATATAATTAAAGATAACAAATTATCATCAAATTCATCTCTATATTCTAATAGCTATGCTATCATTGACATTAAAATTAACATTAAAAATACAAAATCAAAGATAATAACCCACCTTCCTTTAAACAAAACTGATTGTTTTTGTTTTTAGTTTAATACTTAACAAATTCATACTAGAGAAAATTTTTGTCCTTAGAAACATTAAGTAATAAATCCTTGTTTTGGTTCCCAAATCTTCTAATTAGACTTCTAAAGTTTTGGTATGCTTTAAAATTTCATCGGTCTCTCCTATCTCTCCCACATTTCTTGATGTTGCAACAGGGATACTTGAAGAAAATCAAGTGTTGATATATCCACTATATATGTATACCTACTAGTAGTTGATACGATCTGTATCTAAAATCAAAAGGAAATACCAACAAACAGTATGTGTGCAATATTGTTCATATATGTTCTTTGAAATAAACTAGTTTCTATAATAACAACTAAGGAATAACGAAAAGTATTATAGCAACCAGTATTTGCTCCTTCTAATATCACCTGGAAATGAGAATCAACAATAAACAATGATGCTGGAAGAAATTAGAATAGCAGATGAGAGAATGAAGAACTCAATAACAGAGGAGAAGAGAACTACTCACATTCCACACAATGTCTCTTCTCTTATCCTTCAGCATATATAATTCTCTAGCCACTTAGGCCGTTAGCCCATTCTAGTGCTCTTCTTCACTTCTTTCATGGTCTGTGAATTTTTTTTGGGCCGCACTATATTATTGCTTCCTTAAATTCATTGTCGAATCATGCATATCCTCCTTTGAAACAACCACATTACTTCCTTCATCAATTGGAGGATTGAAAATTCCATCTTTTATCACATAAGCTGCTTTATTCTTTGCAACTTGAACATCCTTTCTCTAGTAATTGTCCTATACTAAGAATATTATTTTTCAAGTTAGGTACATAATTAACGTCCTCCATAGTACCTTCTTTTTTATCCTTTTAGGAAAAAACATATTTTTCCTCAACCTTTGATTGAAACCTTGGTCAAGTTTCTAAAAGACACATGTCCATATTCTATCTCTTGTATATCAATAAAGAGATGTTTATGCCCATACATATGATTACTAGCACCAGTGTCTAGATATCACACTATGTCATTATCTAGAGTGATGTCTTCATTGAGTAAATTTGCATTTTCTTCCACTTTCTTCTTGGCTTAGTAATCCTTTACGTAATGTCCATATTTTCTACAATTGTAACATTCAACACTTAGATGATTAGAACAATCACCTCTTCTATGATCGTGACCTCAGCCATGCCAGTTTTGTTAGTTCGTTTGTCCTTTCTCTTCATTGTTGCTTCCACTACCACGATCTCTGCTACGACCGTAACTGCGACATCCACATCCTCAACTCTTCCTTGGTTGTGTTGCATATACATCACCTTGTCCTCCTTGATGGTCATCTTTGTTTGTAAGACTTCCTTCAGAACTTCTTATTTTTTTTTCTTCTTTTGTTGTTCATGTGGTTCAAGAGAACCATCGAGATTAGCGATGGTCATTTCTTCCAAATTTCTTAACTCCTCGGTTGCACATACAATATTTTCAAAATCATCGGTTAATGATAGAAGAACTTTCTCACAACCCTTGAGTTCGTGAGGGTTTCTCCATTGTGTTTGAGTTAATTGACTATTATTTGCACACAAGTAATGTAACTAGATACATCTTTTGAATCCTTCATCCTCATGGCCTCCAACTCACCTCGTAGAATTTGAAGACGCATTTTTTTAACTCGGTTGACACCCTTGAACACTTTTTCCCAAGACGTCCTCGCTTCCTTCGAAGTTGATGCAACAACAATCTTCTAAAAAATTGACTCATCAACAGCTCCCAAGCATATTTTAATATGTTTTATTTTTGAGATTCAACACTTTTTCTAAGACATCCATTTTAGGTTGCATAATATCCTATGGTATTATCTGGTTCTTCTTCTTGCACCATCTCCCAAACATTTTGAGATCCAAGAAGGGCTTTATTGCTCTAATTATCATAATTTGTCGTCTTTGTTAGTCTGTGGTTTTTGTTAGGGGGACAGTGGCAAATTATTGATGTCACTCGCCATAACTCTGATACCGATTTGATAATAAATGACAAAAGATATTTTAATTTTCCTCTTGAAGAAAGAGAAAGAGTGAGAGACAATAGACTTTTGTTCTCATAGATATATTTCTGCCCTAATGCTCTATTACTATTATCTTTATAAAAGATGAAGTCCAATATATAATAGATGTTAGAATATTATTATTATGAAAACAAATCAAATCAATAGAATATCAGAGATAATTAAGAGAATATCAGAGAATATTGGTAATAATATCAAAGAGATAATCAAGGGAGTATCAAAGAAACAAATCAGTAGAATATCAAAGATAATCAATGGAGTATCAGAGAATATAAGAGAATATCAAATGTATTTATTTAGAATAATTTCCATATTTAGTTTCCTAGAATTTTATATTAAGTGAGCTATTGTAAACAAAGAGATACAAATTCAATAAAAAAAAATTCTTCCATGCTATCATATTCTTTGTTCTTTTTTGTTCATAGTTATCATATCCTTGTCCAACATTTCTTAACCCTCGATACCATCGCAAGATGGTATCAGAGTTGTGTTAGATCTTGGAAACTTAAAAACCAACATCATTGTTTCGTTACCCCTCACAGCCGAAAAACACCAAAAAACCAAAAATGTCATTATCAGATGATGAAATTGGCAACAACATGAATCAAAACCAGAATAACTCCTCAACCATTACTGATGAGCTAACTTTGCAAATTGCAAATATGCTTCGTAATGGCCTAGGGATTTAGCAAACACAATCCAATCTTGACATTTTGTCAATTGGTTTCAAATTAAATAGAGACAATTATCCATTGTGGGCAACACTCATGAAGAAAGCTATCAGTGGTAGAGGAAAGAAGAGTCATCTGACAGGTATACCTCCGACCCCAGGAGAGATAGAACCAGCATATGAAAAATGGGAATAGGCAGACCAAACTGTCTTCACTTGGATAATTCAGAATATTGAGATTAGTTTGATAAACAATGTTTCCCAGTTCCCAACCACCAAGGCTTTATGGGAGGGATTGGCTACTACCTATGGAAGCGGCACAGACCCGATGCAAATCTATGATTTACATCGAAAAGCAAACACCCAGAAACAGGGAAAGGATACCTTAGAGGATTTCTGGAACAAATTACAAGCTATATGGATGGCGAATGACAGAAAGCAACCGAACCCTATGAAATGCTGAGATGATATTGCAACCTTCAACAAAATCAAACAAGAATAAAGACTATATCAATTCCTAATAGGGATAGATGAAAAATTTGAAGTCGTCAGAAGAGATCTTTTGATGCAAGAAAAGACCTTTTAGTAGAGTTCGCCTATGCTGCTGTCCGAAAGGAGGTGGCCCGACTCCAAATTCTAAAGCCTACCACCAGTAGGGAAGAAAACACATCATTAGAGGAGGTCGGAATTGGCTTAACCGCAAGAAATAGACTACCGGAACAAGGACAGGGATGGAGTCGCCCAGAAACTTCCGAAAGACGTCCATCACAACGAGACAAGGAAGAAAAAAGTCACCTCCATTATACTCATTTTGGAATGAAGAAACATACCAAGGAGACTTGCTTCAAAATCATGGGTTATCCCGAATGGTGGGAAGATTTTAAACAAAAAAAATCGTAAAGCTGCCACCGTCGTGGACATCCCGTAAACCACTGGTAACTGTAATGGTGACACCAGAAGAAAGGAAGAAGCAAAACTGCAAGTCGTTCATGGAAAAGTCGCAGTCACTCATAGACGTAAAAGAAGAGAGGAGGATACCAACCCAGGAAAATCTGATAAGTGAATTTTTTATTGTGGGGCAACTGACACCATGACCCATGATCCTCATGGTTTTAACAATCTCTCCACACCTATTAAAACTCATATTGAGACAGCTAGTGCAGAATTAGTTGCGGTCCAAAGAGATGGCTCAATTGTTTTTTCAAAAGAATTAAAATTAGAAAATTATCTTTATGTTTCTGCATTATCATCAAAATTACTTTCTATAAGCCAAGTTACAAAGGAGTTGAATTGTGTGGTTCTCATGTTTCCTACATTTTGCCTTTTAAAGGACATTATCATTGGGCGTGGTACTGAACGTGAACGTCTTTACTACGTTGATGAGGTTGCTCACAAGGGACATGCCATGCTTACTCACAGAACGGTTACAAGGCAACTCTGGTTATGGCATAGGCGTTTGGGTCATCCTTCATTTGGGTAGCTTAAGATTTTATTTCCTAGTTTATTTACTAGTAACGCTAAGCCCATCAAATATGAAACTTGTATACGGGCAAAGAATCATAGAGTTACTTTTCCTCCCAACAATAATAGAGTCAATTCTGCTTTTTCATTAGTACATTCTGATGTGTGGGGTCCAGCTCCTAATTCTCACAATAATCAATTTTAGTATTTTTTGTTATTTGTGGATGATTTCTCTCGCATGACATGGGTATATTTTCTTAAACAAAAATCTGAAGTACTCGATAAGTTCTATGCATTCTATCAAATGATTCACACTCAGTTTGGCAAGAAAATCCAAGTACTTAGATCAGATAATGGTGGAGAATTTGTTAACAAATCAATGCAAGAGTTTTTCAGAGAAAATGGTTTAATTCATCAAACTTCCTGTCCAAACACACCCCAACAGAATGGTGTAGCAAAACGGAAAAATCGTAAGCTACTAGAGATGACTCAGGCCATGATTTTTGATGCACAGGTTCCAACACGGTTTTGGCCCGAAGCTGTTGCTACCTCGGCCTATCTTTTGAACAGGTTACCCTCCCAGACCCTTAACCACCGAACACCCCTACAGATCCTAGCTACTCAGACTAATATCCCTCCTGTCCAAATGTTACCACCACGAGTTTTTGGGTGCTTTGTGTTCGTTCATATTCCCAAAGCTAACAGAACCAAATTTGATCCATGTGCTGAGAAATGTGTCTTTTTTGGATATGCTACACATCAAAATGGGTATCGATGTTACAACCCAATCACTCACCCTGTATATGTGACTATGGATTGTGATTTTTTAGAACCAGAATACTTTTTTAGTAGCCAACTTGATGTTCTGGGGGAGAAAACTAATGAACCACCAAGTTGGTTAAGTAAACTTAGCTGTCAAGAAATTATTCCAAAAGAGCAAGTAGATGGAGCCAACGAGCATGTCTGTCAACGTAGGAGGGACCAACACAACCAATGAGGATCCTTCTGAGAATGTCGAATAAGAGGTAAATGATCTTCACTCTACTGAGTTGTCTCATGTTATGAATGAAGTCACTAATAATGACAGGTTAGCATCAGAACCAAAGCCTTTCACACTTCCTACTGAGCTGTCTCCTGTTATGGATGAAGTCACTAACAATGATAGGTTAGCACTAGAACCAGAGCCTTTCACACTTTCGCCAAGAAGAAACAGAGGGGTACCACCTGATCGATATTCTCTAGAACATGTTTCTCGGAATTTCAAGTATCCTATGAAGATAACCAGAGAAGAAGTAACTGATATTGCGAGAGCTTTTCTTATTCCCAAAACAATTCATGAAGCCAGTAAGAAGGGCGAATGACAAGAAGCTATGAAAACAAAGAATCCTGTACAACATGACAAAACCAAGCACGTCGAAGTGGACAGACACTCCATCAAGGAGAAGATTGAGGATAGCAGTATTGAGTTTCTGTTTGTAAAGTCAAAAGATTAGTTGGCAGACATTTTCACCAAAGCTGTTACAGGCAAAACATTTACTCGTGTCCTCAGCAAGCTAAGCATTGGTGATCCCACTGCTCACCTTGAAGGGGAGTGTTAGAATATTATTATTATGGAAACAAATCAAATCAATAGAATATCAGAGATAATCAAGAGAATATCAGAAAATATTGGTAAGAATATCAGAGAGATAATCAAGGGAGTATCAAAGAAACAAATCAGTAGAATATCAAAGATAATCAAGGGAGTATAAGAGAATATCAGAGAATATCAAATGTATTTATTTAGAATAATTTTCATATTTAGTTTCCTAGAATTTTATATTAAGTGAGTTATTGTAAACAAAGAGATACACATTCAATAAAAAAAAAATATTCTTCCATGTTATCATATTCTTTGTTCTTTTTTTTCATAGTTATTATATCCTTGTCCAACCTTTCTTAACCCTCGATACCATCGCAAGAATAGACTCTTCAAATTTATCTCTCTGTTAATAACAATTATGTTATCATATCATTAACATTAAATTTAACACTAATGTCATCATTAACATTAAAATTAACACTAAAAATATAAAATTAAAGGTAATAATTATTGATTATCCAAATTCTTGTTGAAGAAAAAATTGAATAGGTTTACAATTTTACTTTCACAAAAATATGAACTTGATAACAAGATCACGTTCTTCCATAAAAGGTATGATGGCTAAAGCCGGATGATTAACAAAATATTGGAGATGATAGATCCATGACAAATATTAATGACTTAACATCAAAAAAAGAAAAACCTTAACCATAATCTTGAAATCAATTTTCCTCATAAATAATAGATAAACACTCAATATATTTTTCTCTATAGTAAGTTTTTTTTTTTCCTAGTGATCTTTAATTTTTTAAAAAGAAATAAAACAATATTTCATTTTTTTTATTCTTCCTTATACTTCTTTCTTTAGTAATAGATAAATTTTTGAGAAAATACGTCTACAAAGAAGGATATATATTATTTCATGTTATTGAACATGAATGCTTTAAAATTGCTACTCTCACAATAATTATTTTCACAAGCTATTCCAGTTAGACTTATTTACAACTTAAGTCTTAATTATTTAATACTTACTTTTTTTTATCAATTCCTTAATCATTCATAATATGCGTCTCACTGAGACATTTCATCTTAAATCGGGTGTATGGACAAAATATTCTCTAAGTTGCTGTTGCCAATAGATTGAGAAAGGAAATGCATATACTTAAACTGCCTTTTCTTAAAGTAGGTAGTTCTTGGATGGTGTGGCATATGTTCAACAAATATCATGCGTAGTTTGGAAGTGATGGATTTAGAGTTTAAGTTTTAGACTTTAAGGTTTGAGAACTAAAATTTATTTTTCAATAACTTTTACAACTTATAAATTTTATAATTAACAAAGAATGCGATCCAAATATTCCCTTAATATAAGGAGGTGTTGGAATTAAAGGTTATTTTTCACAAGGGTCATCTAACTAAGAGTGAAAAAAAAAGAGGTTTTGACTGACAAAACTGACTACTTTAGAATTGCAAATTTGGTTCTATCAGTTGGTACTTATTTATCTCATGATCATGTCTCGAAATTTCTTCCTTTAATGAGGGTTCCATCACTATCTTTTCTCATGTCGAAACCCTATATCCTTTATAAAAAAAATTATACAGGTACGGAGACCTAAAATACATTTACATGAGTGGACTTAAAAATATCAAGTGTTGCATTTGTAATTCTTAGGAAAATGTTATTTAAAAATGCATATTGAATAAAAATAAGTAAAATGAATAATATATATAAGTAAAAAGATAGATAAATTTATTATTTTAAAATTTTAAACTAAAAATAATATTTTAATTTCTTATTATATAAGTTTATCTACTATTCGTCGATATGATTTATTGTGTCTCTTCTGTCTAAGAAACTGAAATTTACCACTTTTAGAATATTATCAAGTGGAAAGGTGGGTGGAGGCTAATGCCATCCTTTAAGCATTATTATATGCATTTTGACGTGTTTCCAAAAGGTGAGTTGGATTAGTTGGGAAGAAGGGCTTCATTGATTGAGTAATTGACTCAATTATCTACTTTTAGGTTACCAAATGAAGTATTCTATAGTACCATAGCCCCCACATTTGAATTTGTTTGTGAAACAAATCTAGCTTCTAGTGACATGAATTTTAATTTGTTTCTTAGCGCACTCACCTTGCAGTACAACTTATGTCATAGTTCTATTTGTAATTTCAATCATAATTTAAAATAATCAATAATAAGTATTTTGTCTATAATTCTCACATAATATTATAAGATAATGAGAGAGAATTATCTTAATATATAAGAGATATCCAATCAATTAAATTTTATTTACTTCTAATGAAATTCGGTAGGTCTTTCAAGAATAATTTACTACTAATTGAAATTATCAATCTTTAGAGTAGATAATTGTTTATATGTATTCAGCACAGAATTACATTTATTATATTATTTACTAATTTTGTATGTGTTAGATTTGAGTTGGGTTTGTAGCCATTGATCAGGTCTTTGGAAAATGCCCAAGCTATGCATTCTTTATTTCTAGTAGTTAATTTTGCAACAACCAACCACCACCATAATGCCATTTATATTCTTCTAGAGGTCATTTAAATTAAGGAAACACGTTTTTGTTTGTTTTTTAATTATTAAAATACCATTTTATAATTTCACTTTTGTTTCTAAAAAAATTTATAAAACTATAATAAAACAAAAAGAAATAAAATAAAGAAGGATATTAATTATCTTTTCCATTGCTTTCCATATAAATATTTTTGAAGATATCAAATAAAGTGAAACTAATGCGATACTTTTGTAATTAAAAAGTAAAATAGATATTCTTTTGCATTATTAATTAGTTGTGTTGATATTATAACAAATCACTTGTTATTTATTGCAACTTTCTCATCAAGATGAATAAATATCATTGCTAACTTAGTTCATCCGGGAACCACTTTTTCTACCAACATTTATACTCACAAGTGGATCTTATCACGTAATTACCAAATTTGTGTAACAGTAAATATAAGGTCTATCAGTTAATTATGGAAATGATGGGATTTTATTTAATTATTTTACTTTTCTAACCTCAAGTTCTTTTAGATAATATTAGTAGGATCAATTATCCCATACAAGATATAGTTTGTTTTGGAGTTTAGAACTTTGTCACAATTTTGTTTTAAAAGACATCTCAAAAGGTTAGAAGAATAAAATGTATTTAAATTGTCCTCGACCTTGACTCCTAAGCAATTTGAGACTATTAGATGTACAAGAACAAACCTCTCAGTCATAAGCTAAGGAGAAGGGTTCGTCTTTGAAATCAGTTTTTTATCCCTACAAATAGCGTCAATATTTTAACCTCTAGTCCATTAAAATAACATCATTATGGTCAATTACTGCATTCGAAGTATTGTCGGCTTTAGAACTCATATCTTTGTCACGATTTTGTCCTCAAAAGTCATCTCAAAAAGTTAATGGAAGAAAGTGTATTCCAATTGTTCTTAACTTTGACTCCTAAGAGATGTATGACTATATTTATTCACTTTTTTTTCAAATTATTTAATCTATTTACCGTGCTAATCTAAGCTTCAAGTATAAATAAGAATGGAAAATATTTTAGCCAAGAGAGATGATGACTTCCTTTTCTAAATCATGTAATGTGTTATCTTTCCTAAGTCTTATTAGTCCTATTTATAGTTAAGCTTTCTCTTGAGTTTCATTATTTCTGTAGTAAAATTAAGGTCCACATCTGTAGTTTTTTGTTTTGATATGATCGTTAATTTCCTTAATTTATTATTAGTTCAATCTTGCTTTTCTATATTAGTATTTATTTTATTTATTTGGTAAATTTGTTCTAGATTACATGTTTCATTTAGTTGTAACAAAATCCCTCTATATTTACAAGGGACAAATATCCTAACTTTCTTTAACCAATCTCTAGCAAACCAAGTTGGTTAGAAATATTCTATCATTACACAATCCCTCAATTTGGACCAATAAGACTATATTAGGTGGGTTGGCTATGAACCTGTCACTACACTTAAGATAGGTTGAAATCCTATTTATCACTGCACAACCAACTAAGTATCAGCAAAGACTTATTTAAGGTAGATTGCAGTTCTATCTATCCAATTTGACTTGGAGATTGTAAATTATTACATGTGTTGAATAAAATAATATATTTAAAAGCTTGTTCCCATTTAGAGATAAAGATTCTGAGTAGGGGACACGTTAAGTCGTTAGAGATGACAATTATAACTCGAGGACACAGGATCCCTAGAGATAACAATTTTGAGTCGAGGACACCAGAGTTCCTAGAGATGACGATTTTAAGTCCCGTATGCAAGAATCCCTAAAGATGAAAAATTTGAATCAAAACATAGGAGTCATTAGAAATGACGGTTTAGAGTCAGGGACACGAGAGTCCCTAAAGATGACGATTCTGAATTTAGGACATAGGAGTCCCTCGATATGACTATTCAAATATTTTTATTATGTATATATAAACAAACCTAAGAAAATAGAGAGTGGTGATATCATTACTCTATATTTATGTACACAATTAGTCAAATATATTAATCACATGTTTCGTACTCTATTCTTGATTGTCCTCTTGACTATACTTTTAGACGAGAAAGGTAGGATATAGAACACACATTGAATATGTGAGAACATACAACCTAAACATCCATATTGGAGAATACCATTGGAGGAAAAAATTACAGTGTTTAAAAGCCCCGAGTACTTAAAGAATGATTATATGATAAAACTAATTATCAGTCTAAATTTAAAAGTCTCAAAGTTTGAACCTAAAATATACGAATTTGATAGCAAAGTTTATGTTGTTTTCGGTAAATAATTTTATTATTAACTTGATCTATTATGGGCATGATTCACATAAAAACAAAGTATTTTTCAAGGCCTAACTCTTCCAAATATCATCTTTTACATTTTGTTGAGTTTTTATCAAACAAACAAATATATATATATATATATATATATATATATATATATATATATATATATATATTAATATACATATTATATTTT
>Ga0209700_108069_pt1 | contig 13988 bp, 7 predicted proteins | sample SiratroredBW_FD_187528 | JGI IMG/M metagenome (GOLD analysis project Ga0209700, IMG submission 187528) | Root nodule microbial communities of legume samples collected from California, USA - Siratro red BW (SPAdes) (version 2) | ecosystem: Host-associated > Plants > Roots > Nodule | place: USA... | reverse complement strand
GACTCTTTTACTGCTTATAAATTTATTTTGCATGTTCGTAGTAATTGTTAATCAAACTAAATCTCTCATCAAAACTGAACTCGCTTACTGAGCAGTGACGCTGAAATTCTAAAATAGAACTGTTCCTTGAGGAATCGACATCTTTACTAAAACCCACTCTACTACTTGTGACTCGGTACACTTGCCGAATAAAAGTCTTAACAGATACGGAGAGGAAGAGCTAGGTTACATCTCAAATACCAAAATCTCATATTTGTTCACCGTGTTGGTTGTAATCAGAAATTTCTCTTCACCGCGAGCAGTGAAGCCACCATTAGTGAACGTCGTCTCTGTTGTGCCTTTGTGAGTCGATTTGTGTGAGGGAAGAAGTGTAGCTGTCGTTCTTGAACGAACGGCGTGTTTGTTGTTGTTCGTCGTCGGTCGATTTAAGGGTTGTGGGTGGATTTGAGGGTCATGGGTCAATTTGTTTGAGGGAAGAAGTGTACACGCCGCTGTCATCGCTGCTATCGCCACCGCTGCATTAAACTTCCGTGTTTGCTGTGGTCGTCGCTGTGGAGGTCCGTAATTGTTGTACCAACAATTTTTCATTGTCAGTAGTTGTTTTTGTGTTGGTGTGGTGAGTTGTTAAGAAATGGGTGTGTTTGTGATGTGTGGTTAGAAATTTGTTATTGTTTAAACACTTAAGTAGGCATGGTTAAACATTTTGTATGTTCAAAACTAGACATCACGCAGCACGACTGTTCCTTGGGTTATAGCATTTGTAGGTGGTTATAGGTGAACGAAGGCGCAATTTTGTTTAATCCAATAGTTGAAAACATCTAAGTATTTTAGGCTTTGAGGTGTGTGGGGGCACAAAATTTTTGTCTGTGATTGGGGGTCAAAAGATTATGCTTAGTTAAACACTTAATTATACAGGGTTAAACAATATGTTGTTTGTGTTTATGTCATTTAGTTTAGAGAGAATCCGTGAATGTTTATGATTTGTTTTCTACACACAAATTCTCCAACATACGAGATTTTAGGTGGTTCTTGGTGAATGAAGGCACACTTGTGTTGAATCCAACAGTTGTAAACATTTGAGGATTTGAGGTATGGAGGTGCGGGAGGCACCAAATTGCTGCCTGTGATGGGTGTCAGAAAGTTATGCTTAGTTAAACACTTAAATAGAGAGGGTTAAACACTATGTAGTTGCAAAACTGGTCATGGCGCAGGATGACGGTCTCTTGGGTTAGGGCATTCATAGGTGGTTAGTGGTGAACCAAGTGAAAATTGTGTTGAATCCAAATGTTTAAAACATATAAGGATTTTAGGTATGGAGGTTAGAGGGGCACAAAATATTTTTTTTTAGAATGCGTGAATGTTTATCATTGGTTTTGTTAACTGAAATTATGTAACATACTAATTTTTTTAACTGAACTCATTTAATGAACAGGTTGCTTTGAAGCTATTATGGCTACAAGAAGGTCGGATGCAAGAAGATCTAATGTTGATATGAAGGAAACTAAGGCAAATGAGTTATGTGTGCATTGTAAGAAGGTTGGATACAAGAAGATCTGACTGTAGTAGATTTATGAAGATATTTGTATACACCTTTATGAATTTATATTTGTACATTGTAATTTGAAGTTCATGTAAAATATTCAAATTTGAACCTTTTGTACTAATATTGTTAACAATGATTGAAATCATAATTTCAATTAAATTAAAAATGGTGGCAGAAATTGTTACTAAATTGTGGTGTTCATATTTCGTTGTTTACATTTGACATGATAGGTGTGATAAATGATCATATTTACTGCGACAAATTTTTTTAAGTCAATTTTTGCTGGTGTGTGTATAGAAATGGACAGAGTTAAACAATTTTATCTAGAGCGGTTGTGATGGCATAGGACATGTGTCCATCGTGCAGTAAGACACACTTGTATTCAATGCCAAGGTGCAAAGCATGTAATGACAGGTCAAGGGGCACATAATTGCTTCCTATAATGGTTGATCAGAAAGTTGTGGTTAGTTACACACTTAAGTAGATGGGGTTAAACACTTTGTATGGTCAGTGCTGGTAATGGCATAACACGACTATCCCTTGGCACATGACATTGGTAAGTGGTTGGTGCTCAAATCTCCCATAACACAATTTCGCTCACACCATCCCCACTCACGTTAGCAAATTTGGTTCAGTATGTCTTTAACCCTGTGTTATTATGTGATTAACTCTACAAAACTTTCTGACTATTTACCAAATTTGACACACAACATGTGTTATTTTCGCTCGGACATTTATATATCCGCTTAAGCTATTTGACTCCAGAGGCTTATAAATCTCCCTGACTCAGTTTCGCTCACACCATCCCTACTCACATTAGCGAATTTGGTTCAGTATGTGTTTAACCTTATGTTATTATATGATTAACTTAACAGAACTTTCTGACCATTTACCAAATTTGACACATAACATGTGTTATTTTTGCTCGGACATTTATATCTCTGCTTAAGCTATTTGACTCCAGTGGCTTATAAATCTTCCCTGACGCAGTTTCGCTCACACCATCCCCACTTGTGTTAGCGTATTTGGTTTAGTATGTGTTTAACCCTATGTTATACGTGATTAAGTCAACAAAACTTTTTGACCATTTACCAAATTTGATACACAACATGTATTATTTTCGCTCGGACATTTCCAATCTCTCCGACCGTCGGTGTGGTGTGTTCGCACAATAACACTGTCTCAATCAACCAGCCGCCTTCCCTCCATCCCTGAAAATCCTAAAACAGTGTAACCTTCCACCCTCTCCTCTCAAAACCAGTGTAGCCCGCCACCCTTTCCAATCTCTTCGACCGTCGGTGTAGTGTGTGCGCACAATATCACTCTCAAGCTCAACCCCTCGCATTCCCTCCACCCATCAAAAGCAAAAACCAGGCTAACCTGCCACCCTCTCCTCTGAGTTTTGAAATTTTTTTTAACTTATTAGTCAAATTTCAATTATGTCCTTCCGTAAGCAAATACCCTAAATATCCTTCATAATCAAAAGTCCATTTTATTCTTGTACACATAGGCAATTGTGCTATATCACAGGTTGGCAGGTGGTTGTGTGCCACCTATGATTGTCAAACAAAACTTCTCCTATTTTTAAACCCACATATCACAACATTTTCAACAAACCTCAATTCCATCACTTTCACGAAAACAATAATTTATTTCGGATGACTTATCTAAAGGGAAAATAATCATTTGACAATCGTAACAATTACATTACAACTTACTTTTAAAGGTGTTATAATCATTATGAAAATAAAATTTTGTATTTATGAAGAAATAGAGAGAATGAAGGGTAAAATAGTGGTTGTCCAGTAGTTGTTAAAATTTGTTGGGTGTCAAAATATAATGTATCCAAAGAGCCACCATAATAGAAAATTCAAATTGTTACATTTTACATGCAAATGTTGCAATCCAAAAATAATAACAATCAAACACAACAAATTTTTTTTATCAACTATTACACAACATAATCCAACACCATAAATAAGTCGTCAAAACCAATAACTATCATTCTTAGTTAATAAAAAAATTGTGTATAATTTAGTAGAAATCAAATCTATTATTGATATTGCACAAATAATCAATAGTTAGAAAAATACTTAATTTCTACACTAAATCTGCAACCAAACAATTATGAATTCAAACCAAAAATTTACATAAAACAATCGTTAAAAAATTAATTTTTAACTTAGAAGACAATATCTTATCGACCTTTATCGCATAAAAAAAATATACATCTGACTAAGAATTTATACCTATAAATTTATTTTTATTTATGTTCATCCAAGTATTTCCTTGACAAAAATTAAACAAAATTTCAATTTTCTTAACTAAATATTTAAATGCTTTCTTTTATTCATTTTAATTTTATTTATTTATAATTTTTTCAAATATTATCACATAAATTTATTTATATACTTTGTACATATCACCTAAATCCTAAGATAAAAAAATATAGGAAACAAATTTTCAATTAGTCTATTTATACAAATTTCGAATTTATTTACATTCATATGACTATTATAGTAACCATGATCATGATAGCAAGAATAAATAATAAAACACAGAAGATAATGTTACTTTAAAAATTTGCTTTTATAAATTATTTTTATTTTCCATAATTATTTGAAAAACTTATTTTCCTATTTATCAATATTTTATTTATAATATTTCTTATTCACAACTCAATAATTTAAATTATTATTATAAAATAAATATCATATGATTGATCCATCCTTATAAAAAACATGATTTTACATTTCACTTTAAGTTTACAAATTAGAAAACAAACAAAAATATTACATTTCAATTCTGTCTTAAAAAAAAATATCATAAATTAATAATAATTTGATTTTATCATAAAAATAGAATAATATAATTAATATTAACTTTTCTATAAGTATTCAATCCATATCTTCTTAAAATTATATTATACTTTTTATTAATATTTTTTAAACTCTTTCTTTCCTTGTCTATATATAGTTTTTATTTACTTACTTTTCTAATTTAAATTTTCTTAAATTATAAATTAGACTTGTAACTAATTATTTATTTAAATATTTATTGTTATAAATTATTATATTAAATATATTTATTCTTTTTAAATAAATTTATTTAATAAATTTTTTTCCATACTGTTTCTCGTTTAGAAATTTTTTTTCCTTCCAGAAGTTACTTCGTCCATATTTTGAAAACAAAAAAATAAAAATAAAAATCTAGTTCCAAATTTGGTTATTCAGATATCAAATTCTAATTAGTTTTCTAGCTATCATTCAGTAAAACAGTTATTCTCTAGCCAACGACCCCTCAATTAGGGTTCAGAGTTTAGTTGCGTAAACCAAATTCTCAATTTCCACAATAAATTATGCCATATCTGTAATTAAATGGCACAGCATTCTAATTAAGAAAAAAAAAAAATACGCTACATGGGTTCAAAAATTCGTATCACCTCAGTACATGCTCTCCCTCTTCCATTTATTTGAAGAAACTTGATGAAATATTCCTATCCCTGCAAAGCTTATCACTGGGACCCTTTAGCCACTCACAAATATCTGCAAATGGAGCTCTTCTCCTTCATCTTCCTTGCCCTTCTCTTCACTCTCTATCTCTATTTTGCTACAGAAAAACCCCGCAAAACCAACAACAAAGGCTTCAAAAACTACCCTCTCATCGGAACCTTACCGGACTTCCTCAAAAACCGCCATCGCTTCCTCGAATGGAGCACCCAAGTCCTCCGCGACTGCCCAACCAACACCGCCGTCTTCTCCCGCCCCTACAGCTTCAACGGCATCTTAACGGCCAACACTGACAACGTCGAACACATGCTCAAAACCCGATTCCAAAACTACCCAAAGGGGGACCGCTTCATCCACCACCTCCAAGACTTCCTCGGCAACGGAATCTTCAACTCCGACAATGAACTCTGGAAGCTGCAGCGAAAAATCGCCAGCCACGAGTTCAGCACCAAATCACTCCGCAACTTCATTGTCAACGCCGTCACCACCGAACTCCAAACCAGGCTTCTTCCAATTTTCTCCAAAGCCTCCCAGACAAACAGAGTCCTCGATTTGCAGGACCTGTTCGAACGCTTCGCCTTCGACAACGTCTGCAAGCTAGCCTTCAACGTCGACCCCGCCTGCCTCGGCGGCGACGGCACCGCCGGTGCCGAGTTCATGAGCGCGTTCGAGGACGCCGCCGTACTGAGTTCAGGGAGATTCATGAGCGCGTTACCCTTCATGTGGAAATTAAAGAAGCTCTTGAACATCGGAACAGAGCGGAGACTCAGAGAATCAATCACCACCGTCCACGTGTTCGCCGACTCCATCATACGGTCCCGATTGGAGACCAGGGAGCACACCAGCGACGAGGAAGATTTACTTTCGCGTTTCATCAGAACGCAGGAGTGCTCCCCGGAGTTTCTCCGCGACGTTGTGATAAGTTTCATTCTCGCGGGGCGTGACACGACGTCGTCAGCGCTCACCTGGTTCTTCTGGATTCTTTCTTCCAGACCTCACGTGCGGAGAAAAATTCGCGACGAAATCGAAACGGTTCGGTCGGCCACGCGTTGCGCTGGCGCGTTCGGGTACGAGGAGCTGAAAGAGATGCATTACTTGCATGCGGCGCTTACGGAGACAATGAGGTTGTACCCGCCGGTGCCTGTTGACTCGAAGAAGTGCCTGGACGACGACGTTTTACCGGATGGAACGAGGATTGGGAAGGGTTGGTTCATATCGTACCACACGTACGCGATGGGAAGAATGGAGAGCGTGTGGGGAAAAGATTGTACCGAATATAATCCCGAACGGTGGTTGGAGAATGGCGTCTTCCGAGCGGAGAGTCCGTTCCGTTTTCCGGTGTTTCATGCGGGTCCTCGCATGTGTCTGGGGAAAGAGATGGCTTATATTCAGATGAAGTCCATTGCAGCTTCAGTGATGGAGAGGTTTGAGGTTGAGGCAGTGGATAAGGACACGTGTCCAGCGCATGTGCTTTCTTTGACGTTGAGGATCAAAGGAGGGTTGCCGGTGAGGCTAAGGACAAGGGATTCGCAAGCAAGTGTCCACAGTAACACTGGGGTCTAGGGCACAGGTTGCAATTTCTCCTATTTTCGAATTTTTAAAATTACAATATAATGTGTTTCTTTTCACCGTGAAGTTTCTGAGAGGTGATGGAATATACATATACATATATGTTGTAATTTTTTTTTTTCTGTCAAACACCTATAAGAGATATAAATATAAAACTTACTCGTTACAAAACTATTTTCAGTAAATATATAATTCCTTGTTTAATTGTGTACATAAAGTAAGGAAAAAAGTGTGACACAGGACGAGCGTCATCGATGAAGGGAAAGCCAGACGATCAAAGAAAAACAAATATCAACAGACAAAAGAAGAGGTGACTGACAACGAGAAACCACGTGAGAAAACTATTGGGATGGGTGAGGGAAAGGAAAAATGTTCTTTAAGTAAACTTATTGAAAAGAAAAAAACAAAAATGCACGTAAATTTATGCAATGGGTATCCTATTGCGTAATATTGTATTCTTTTTTTTTTTTTTTTTTTAGTGACTATCTTATATTTAATATGTATTTGGTAAACTTTTAAAATTCTATTCATAAAAAGGGTTTAAAATATTAACGATACGCTATCTTCCGCTCTCTCTCTCTCTCTCTCTTTTTAAGATCAATTTGAACTTTCTAAGAATCGTGATATCGAAATTTTTCTAGTTCTTTCTCTTTCTAACCATTTATGTTTCTATTGTGTTCTATTACAAAATTAACTTCTTTACTGATGGTGAGAAATTAAAAAGGGTACAAAACTAATTAGAGCGAGAGTTTCGTAATCGCTTACCAGTCCTAATAATTAATGATAAACATCAAGCAAATAATAACTTAATAACTTGCACACATGAGTTTGTATGGTTATATCATAGTTGAGCCTCTCTAAAATTTAACGTTGTCAATAGAATAAATCATAAGAGCTTGTTTAAGGGTTGCTATTGATAAAAGAAATAAGCAATGTTTCTCCTATTTATAAAGAAAGGAGTGAAACTTGTTAATAACCAGAATTGATTTTAAGCATGAAAAACACTAAAATCAAATTTTCCTTTTAAAAGCTAGAATCAATTTATTTAAAGAAAATACGTGCTTTGAACCAAAGATTAAATAGGAACAAAAGTTGAGATTAATTTTTTGGCCAGGGATTTCACATAATGAAATTTTTATTATTTATTTTTCAATACATTTTCTTGGACAAAACATGCTTTTTAGTCCTCTTTAAAGATGTGTTACTTTTGTTTGTTATGTTATGTCTAACATACTTTATATTTTTAAACACAAATATGTCATAAAAGATGAAATAATTTATCATATTTAATTAAACCAATGTATAATATTTTTGTCTTAAAGTTATATTGTGCTTTTTTATATTTGCTTCCCGTCCAAAAGTTAAAAATTTGTCAACAGAAATATCATCAACGTTGTGCTTTAGAATATAAATTTCATTAATATTAGCATTCTAAATGTCTCTATTAATAGGTTCAATAAAAAAATTCATCATCCTAACTTTTCAAAAACTGTAATTAATCCTATTAAACATAGGTGATATATTAATAAAAACACCTTTAATAAAACAACATGTTTTTAACCATTTTCTTCAAAAACAAATTAAGTTGGCTTCAAAAGAAGGTGAATTGAACCATAAAGGGTTTCTTGTAAATAGTAATTAATTTCTGTTCAATCTAAATAAACCAACTAATAAACCACGTTTCTTGAGAATTGAAGATGTTATTTAATTTTCTTAAGTTAAAAAATATGAAAAATAAGCAATAAAATTAAAGTAAGAGGTGAAAGAAGGAGAAAAATGCTAAAATTTATGTCTAGTTGCTAAGTCATCTTGACCATTTTTCAAAGTTCTTACAAATCACAACAAGAAAAATGAAAAAAATAAAATACTAACAAATTATGTTTTGAACTCTTATATTTTGTTTGGTGGAGAGAGTGGATTGAGGGAGTAAGTTTGAGTGGATTTGAAAGAAAAGTGTATGAAAGATTAGGTTCTTTTGGACGAATGGATGAAAGATGAAAAAAGAATAGAAATTTTATAAAAGTTTGTGAGTGATGTAATAGGTATAATTGATAAAATAATTTTTTAATAAATAAAATTATAATTCAATTAATTTAAGATTAAACATAATAAATTTTTAGGTATGATTGATAAATTATCATTTTAGTTGATGAAAATATAAAAAGTATAATTATTTTAAAATTAAAATAAAAAAATTAAGTTATTATTATTAAAAATATTATTATTTTATAAATTTATTTTGATTATTATTATAATTTTAATTTTATTATTATTATTTTTATTATCATTTTACAATTTTATTATTTTTATTATTCTAATTGTTATTTTTTTATTTTATTATTATTAATTTTAATATTATTAATAATTTATTTTTTAAATTATCTTATTTTAATTATTATTATTTTGTAATTTTATTGAATTTATTTATTATAAATTTAATTATTATGTATATTTTTAAATTATTTAATATTTTAAAATAAAAAATAAATGTTTTCTATAGTTTATTTAATTATAATTTATTAAAATAATTATTATATATGAAAGCGGTAACTATCTTCATATATCAGCAAAGAAAGTTTTATCGACCAATGTTTTTAGATTTTCATGATTATGCTTCCCGATTTCCACACTTTTTTTCGTGTTTCCGTCCTTACTTGCTTTTGTCATTTAAAGCAAACAATCGCTTAACAACTCATTGTAAAACCCTATCAGCAAAATACCTTATAAAGCAACATCAACACACAAAAAAAAAAATAAACAAATTCAACAGTGAAATCTTCTCCGATTGCTCTAAAATTAAATTTTACTTGAGTTTTATCACTCATAGTATGTTGGTTTAATGGTGGGATTTGAAATCGGAGCTGCAGTTTATTTCTAGAAAATTCGTGAATAGTGGCAATTTTTTTAGTGACGAGATTCTTGAACTCTTTTTTGTTAAATTTCAATTTTTGATATTTTAGGTCATTGTTGTTGACCATTTGAGGATTAGGAAGAGTTGTATTGATATGCTCTGTGATTGGTTTTGTGAGACTCATTGTACCTTTTTTTGGTATTATTAGAGTATTCATCATCTCGTGGGTTTTTTATCTCTATTGAGAGGTTTTTCTCACGTTAAGTACTGGTGTTGATTTATTCTTCTATTTTCGGTTGCATATTGGTTTTGTTTGGATTGATTGATTAGTGTTTCCATATTGTTCTGATAAAAGTGAATCTTATTGCTTCCGCTGCCTGAGTCCATTAGCTGGCATCAAAGCTCTTCGATTTAGGGCTTGTGGTTTGATGAACAATGGAAACTAACACTTGTAGAATGACCACTCTGAATGGCTCCAATTATAATTTGGAAGGCGAAAATGAAAGATTTGCTTTATGTGAAAAAATTTTATAAACCTATTTTTGGTGATGATAAGCCTAGTAATATAAGTGATAAAGAATGTAATCTCTTGCATAGATAAGTTTGTGGATATATTAGAATATGGGTTGATAATAATGTGTTGAACCATATTATTAGGGAGACAGATGCTCGGGCTTTGTTGATTAAGCTTGAACATTTATATGCTAGAAAAATTGGGAACAATAAGATATTTTTGATAAAGCAATTGTTAGCTTTGAAATATACTGATGGGACATCAATGATCGATTACTTGAACAACTTCTAGGGAATTATAAATCATTTATCTGCTATGGGTATCAAGTTTGATGAAGAAATTCAGTGACTATTGCTTCTTGGCTGCTTACCAGATTCATGGGAAATTCTGAGAACTTCATTGTCCAATTCTACTCCTGATGGTGTCATCTCTATGGACCTTGCCAAGAGTAGTGTTTTGAATGAAGAAATGAGAAGAAAGTCATAGGGTACATCGCCTTATTCAGATATTTTAGTTTTTGAGTATAGGGGAGAAGTAACAGTCGTGCTCTAAAAGACAGAGATCAAAGTAGGAGCAACTCTAAAGGCAAATACAAAAATGTTGAGTGTCACTATTGTTATAAGAAGGGGCACAAAAAGAAATATTGTTTAAAGTTGAAAAATATAAGTGAGAAGGATAGCAATGACAAGGGTAAAGATAATAGTGACGATGAAGACAAGATCAATGCAACTTCTGTTGACTTTCTTTTAGTTTATGAGTTTGAGTGTGTGAATCTTGTTGATAGCTCAACCAGTTGGGTGATTGATAGCAGTGATTCTTTTCATATCACATCTAGGAGAGATTTGTTTACTTTTTATACTCCTGGTAATTTTGGTAGTGTGAAAATGAAAGATGCATTGGTGTTGGACAGGTTTGCTTGGAGATGTCCAATGGCTTTAGATTAATTTTGAAGCATGTGAAGCATGTTCCTGATGTCCGGTTAAACATACTTTATGTTGGTAATTTGTGTGATGAAAACTATAACAACTCATTTTCGGGTGATAATTGGAAGCTCACTAAGGGTTTCATGGTTGTGGGGAAAGGTACTAAACACTCTACATTTTACATAACTCAGGCTAAAATTGTAAAAAATGTTGTTCATGCAGCTGAGTTTGTTGATGGAATTGACTTGTGGCATAAGAGGTTATGTCATATGAGTGAGAAGGGGACGTCTTCTTTAGTTAGAAAGAATGTATTGTCTGATGTTTGAAAGACACATTTGAAGTAAAGTTCTCATTGCTTTGGTGGAAAGTAAAATAGAGTGTTTTTCAGTAGTCACCTACCTTCAAGGAAGTCAGAAATAGGTGATTTGGTTAATTCTAATGATAATAGTGTTGATATAATGACAAAGGTATTGCCTAAGAAGAGCATGAAACATGTTGCTCTATCATCGGCTTTTTTAGGGCCTCAACCTAGTCGAGAAGGGGGAGATTTGTTGAGTTGGTTCTCTCCTTGAGAGACCCAAACCTATTATTTTGTGTTTGTGCATGTGATAGGACCAATATAATGCATCATTATAATAAGGATAAAAGGCTAACCCTAAGTGTGTGCAACCATATGTGCAACTGTGAGAGCATTGGTGTGTGTGGAGAAGTGTGTGAACAACAACTTTGAAGAAAAGAGAGAGAGAGAGAGGTAAACACAATTTGCAACTACTTCCTCTAACAACCTCTGTTGGTTGTTTTGAAGATCCAATGGTGAAACCTTGTCTAATTGAGCTGTAATTTTTATTGAAGATTCATCACTCATATTTCTTCAATCTTGACAGTGAAATTTTCTACTGGAGGTGTGTAGAAGCGTCATGACTTTTTTGAAGAGCTGTTGTCCACAGAAAGTTCTTATTACCGTCAGTCTCGATTGCTTTGGAAATCCAACGGTGAAATATTCTCCAATTGCTCTAAAATGTTTATTGGAGTTTTATCACTCACAATACGTTGTTTCGGACGGTCAGATTTGAAATTGGAGCTCTAGTTTATTTCCAGAATATTCGTGAATAGTGGCAATTTTTCTGGTGACGAGATTCTTAAACTCTTGTTAAATTTTGATTTTTGATATTTTAGGTCATTGTTGGTGACCATTTGAGGATTAGGAAGAGTTGTATTGATATGCTCTGTGATTGGTTTTGTGATACTCATTGTACTTTTGTTTTGGTATTATTGGAATATTTACCATCCGTGGATTTTTGCACTCTATTAAGAGGTTTTTTCCCGCGTTAATTATTGGTGTTGATTTATTCTTCTATTTTCGATTGCATGTTGGTTTTGTTTGGATTAATTGCTTGCGTTCAAGGTGTTTTTATATTATAATAAAAGTTAATCTTATTGCTTTTGTTGTCGGACTCCATCACATACATAGAGAAGAAGTAGGAGCGGTAAAATAATATGGATCTAAGTGATCCGTTCATGGATTGAGCGATGCAACCTTTCATCGTTGAAGTTATAAATACTCATTTCGTCTATCGATTTAAGTAACGCTTCACATAAGATTTAAACAAAAATTTACCAATATGAAATTAAAGTACTAGGTCCCTTATTCTTTAAATTGTCTTGTAATAGGTATGGATTGATTGTAATAAATTTATTCATTTTGGATTATAATTAAGCTTATTAGATATATTTTTAAAATTTTCCGTTGTTCACTAGTTATATTGTAAAATGAAATAATATTACAATTTTATCTTACATGTTTTAATATATTTTTGGAATATAAAAATGATAATATACACTCGAAGAAAATAGTGAAATAGTTGCCGAAAAATACATCGGTTAATGGGCCAACGGAAGAAGCGTGGGCCAAACCCACTCTAAAATGTCACAACCGACACAATTTAGGTAAGGAAATTAAAAGATAAAGAATAAAACAAAGTGACGGTTAGGCCGACGAACCAAAATATTATTCGTAATTAATTAATTACAAACAGTGTGAGCTAGACTCACGCAAAACGTGAAAGAAAATTTTAAAAAATAAAATAAAACCAAGCGGTGGCTAGACCCACGCACCACAATATTGTTTGGGATCAATTGATTACAAACAGGCATGGGCTCGACCCACGCATAATGGGAAAGGAAAATTAAAATAAAAGAAAAATAAAACAGAGGTCAGGCCGACTAACAAAAATAGTATTTATAACTAATTAATTGCAAGAAGCATAGGCTAAACCCACACAAAACAGAAAAGAAAATTTTAAAAAATAAAATAAAATCAAGCGGCGACCAGACCCACGCAGAAAAATATTATTTGCAACTAAATAATTGCAAGAAGTGTGAGTTTAACCCACGCAAAGGTGAAAAAACTTGAAAAAATCAAAATTTGTATGAACGAGCCAAAAGTATTTATTTTAACAAAATAATTAATTTATAATTAAAAAAATAAATGTGAGCACTTGTGTAATTAAATTTGGCTTAAGAACAACAATTGGGTTTTAGGCTTGCTTTAGTTTCAGTTCATGTTAAAACAAAAAGTTTAATATTTTATATTTATACTTGAAATTTGTATCTATTTAAATGTGTCGCAACTGGGATCACGACGGGGCGGCTGTCCAAAAATAATTTCTTTTTTTTAGAAAAATAATGGAGTCGCCACCATAATTTATTGAAGGAAAAACTATGGAAAACCAAAAAAAGTCAGATAAGGCAAGTTTGCAAAACCGGATTTAGAGTCCGGGAGTCGGTTACGTGTGAGGAAGGTACTAGCACCCCACAACGCCCGCCCTAAGGCGGTACCTTTAATTAAACAAGTAAAATAAAAGAGTGTGATTTTTAGAAATATTTATTTTTCCCAAAAAACAGAAATAGAATGCAAATAACAACAAATAAAAATATATTTTTTTTAATAGGGGAGCCCGACAAGGATTTGACCTCGCTCCTACGTATCTCTATCAAGGATAGAGAATCAGGGTTACGTAGTTCTTTTCTTGGGTATTTGTGAGGGGCGTTTTCGTCGAGATGTGGTGCTTGTAGGGTT
>Ga0209700_108068_pt1 | contig 13990 bp, 9 predicted proteins | sample SiratroredBW_FD_187528 | JGI IMG/M metagenome (GOLD analysis project Ga0209700, IMG submission 187528) | Root nodule microbial communities of legume samples collected from California, USA - Siratro red BW (SPAdes) (version 2) | ecosystem: Host-associated > Plants > Roots > Nodule | place: USA... | reverse complement strand
TATATATATATATATATATATATATATATTTAAAAAAACAATCTCAAATTTTACAAAGCATTTGAAATAATATTTATTAAAATCACCATGGTAAATTATTTGTACTATTCATTATATTATTATGTGAAGGGAGGTGAAAAAAAATGTTATTTAAATTTATTTTGTCACCATCCAATTTATTTTTTCCTCCTTTTATTTTTTTTTAAATAGTACTTTAACAAAAGAACATTGCTACATAATGAATAGAAAAAAAGTCTCCTTATACAAAAACAAAGGTTCATATAAAATTGAAAAAAAAATCATTGATCAACAATAACTTTATTATAAGAGTGCTATTTACTTAGACAACAGGTATAAAATATATTTCTATAGTATGTTTGATCGAGTGTCTAAATGTATCACATATGCATTTTTGTAAAAGATAATAATAAGTATACAATTTATTATATTTTTCTTTATAGATTTGGATATTGATTTTAGGGTTTTAATAAATGTGGCTATGCCAAAAAGGCAATGAGAAATCCTAATGTGAGGGCCAACATTTTTACATGAAAATCACGTACAACCATTTATTAGTATTCGGTACAAGTAGGTGTTGCAACAAATACCAAACCCCAGAATTTAACCAATTTCACCAAGGTAAAAATACACTTTCCCCTTGTTAAAAGTTAGAAAATTAATAGAAAAAAATAATAAACACAAAAAAACTAAATGTGTACGTTAAACTTTATTATTAATAAATACATATTTTTTTGACATTTATTTATTTTTACTTAAAATAATTACCTTGCTTTTATTATTTTCTCCACAATAAATTCATCAACACATGTTAACGTTATTATTTATCATAATAGACCTATTCATTATTTATGTTAAAAATTCAATCATCCAGGAATCTAATTTAAAGAGTCGTATTTCAGAATTTTTTTTTAATTTTTGTAAATTCTTTATCTTTTTTCCATTATTTTTTGGAAAAAAAAGGTGAAAAACATTATTTAAACTTGATTCTTCAAATTTTGAATGAGTTTTTGGCGACTGTTGACTGTTAAAAATTTGACTTTTTTTTGAGAATCAAAGTTGAAGTGAGTTTCAAGAATCTGGCGATACTGTTTACAAAAATTCAACTCCTTGAGAATATAATTCTAGTCAGTCTTCCAACACTAATAATGATATTTCACATTACAAATTTGATTATTTAATAACAGAATTCTCAAAGTAAATAATAAACATAATTTCCGTGAATAATGTTGACACATGTTGAATTTGGAAAGTTTTTTTTAATGAGTTTATTGCTGAAAAAAATGTACTTTTACCATTAAATAATATATATATATTAAAAAAATATTATTCTCTTACTTTCCCTGTACGTCATATATAGAAAAACATTAAAGCATTTCAAATAGTACCAATAATTACCAAAGCATTCATAGTATATCGCAACAGATGATGAAAACAGTACATTCGTAATAAATATAATTAATGTTATACCTTTTTTTTTGGTGGGGTGTTCCTGCTGAATTATTATCAATACAATTATTATAATTATTGTTCATATAATTTCCTCTGAGTGGGTACACGTTCTTAAATAAATTGCTGTTGTTTTCACAAGATGTTTTATAGTTTTTATATAATTTTAATTTTATTTTCCTTCTTTACTCATACTAAATATTATAAGAAGTTGAATGTTGTATTAACGAATATCTATCACAGAATTTTAAAAGATTAGTTTAATACATAAAAAATATATTTTGAAAGTTGAACTAAATTAATTATTTTTATTGATTTATATAACTATGTTAGATCTTTCTTATGTTAAGGGTTAGAGGAAGTATCTAAAATTCTCATGAAAGCTTTCTTGGATGACGCACGTGTAGTAACTTTTACATAAAATGAGGTTTTATTTTAATTTTTGTTATCTTATTCAAAGTGAAGATAGAATACAAAAATATGAATCTCAAAGGGCCAAGCCAACCCTTTCTTTTTCTTTTTTTTTCCCCTTTTTCAAGAAAAAAAAGAGGGAAATCCTATTAAAAATTATGGCTAATTTGTTGTCATCTTGATTGCAATTCACTTATTGTTTAACAAAAAAGTGTTTGCTTTTGCTTAAAGCATGAAGAGAGAGGTTAAAGGTGATTAAGTAGGAAGACAGATTTAATATAAATATGGATCTATCACTATTTGATTTCTTGACCAAATTAGTTGTCCTCTCATTTCTAAATGTACATCCAACACCAACATACCATTTTCTGTGTTAATGAATATTATGAATCTATCGAAAAGCTACTTAACAAATGATTGAACTTCAGCTCTACCAAACCCCTTATAAAATATCTCCTCTCATTTTTTTTTTTTTTATTTATTTCATGTGTTAGATGTTAGCAAAAATGCACTTGAAGTTATGATTTTGAATATAGGTAAAAAGTGAAAAAGGGAAGTATTGAACACTCACCTTTACTTTTCATCTTACTTTGTTTTCTGTCGTGTTTGGTAAAGTGAAGGAAATATGCTGGATGAAAATAAGTAAAAAAGAGTGAAAAAAATGGAAGTCAAACCTGTTTGATGGAAGAAAAATATATAAAAAGAAGCAAGATACATAAAAACAAATTAAAAATAAAATAGCTGTCAAATAAACTCAATCAAATAGTACATTAATTTTATTTTTCTTTTTTCATCACAACATTTATTATATTTATAATTTTTCTTCTTCTTCTTTTACTTATTTAGTTTTTCTATCTTAATCCATCTTAACATATAAAATAAACGTTTATCATTACTCACCGAAAAACTATTTAATTTCAACTTTGATATTATATAACTATAAGGTACAACATTTTAATAATAACGTTAATCAAATATAAATTTCTTAATCAAATAAAATTTACTTATTTAGGTTTGATTTTTATTTTATTTTAGAATAAATATGGTTAGTATATTTTTACACTTAAAAATGATTAAATGATATAACTATAAAAACCTCATCTCCTTCTAAGTCATAACCCAAAACTTTCTTTTCACATATTTTCCTCCAGTTTACTACTTTCTTTTTCCACTCCATATGTACTATCTCAATTCTTGAAAGTTGAAGTACAAATTATCTCAATTCTTGAAAGAACATTACACATTCATCAAAGAACACACATGATTGATTGGTTGAGATTGTATATTGCCATGTATAAAGGAGAAGCAATGAATTCCTTTAATTCCTTAAAACACTTCATACCTGTTCAACACTTACTTCTTTTCTTATTGGACTCTTATTATTTTGTATTTACTTGCTATAACAGACATGAATTTTTGTTAATTTTTGTTAGGTCATTGTAAAAAAGATATATTCTTGTTTTTCTGAATGTAGGTTATTTTGTTTTATTTTTGAATTAATGATACATGTAATGATAGTTTTTCACCGCCACTATTAGTAAACAAAAGCAGCAAAAAATTGTATAAGAATGGAAAAGACAATTTGTCTACTTTAAAAATTAAAAAAATTGGTTCAACATTACTAAATTATAAAAACCTGGATTTCAAATCCGGCTTACAAAATTACTCCTAAAATTCTTTTGCTTTGGCTGTTTAAAAGCGCATTTAAGTTCATGCTTTAAAACTCTTTCGTAGATCCAATTTCCTCTATTAAATATCTAAACACTTCAAAATATTATCTATCCATTCACCCTCTTCACCATAAATCAAGGAGGGAATAAGATAAAAACATAAATATAAGTTATTTTGCTTAACTATAAATTATTAATGTTAAAATAATTTAATTTCTTAATTCAAATTTTTCTTTCCCATCATTTCGCTCCCCATTTAAATAACTTTTTCTTTACCTTCATAAAATAGATTTGTGTCGTAAATATCAGTTTGTCATAACTACTACATTTGGTTAACTTCTAAAAAATGCTGCAAAACTTAATACAAATTAAATACAGATATTAAGATGGAGATAATTTATTAGTTCTAAAACATAGTCATTCCCATTCAAAATTAAACATCAAAATTCATAAATTAATAAAACTACAATCCATAATTAAATTTGATAATAAAGGACCAAATGTCTAGTCGTTAAATCAAAATTACCAAGACCAAATTCGAAGTAACTTGAAAAGAAAAAGATAAACTGATGGTGAATAAGCCCAATATCGCACCGCTTAGCACTTAACCTCCTTTAAGGCATATGCAAAGTAGATAAATGTGGGATCAGTGGCACCGTCCTTGTAATAGGCTAAGACAACGCAACCATCATCATGCATGCTCTCCCCAACAAAACTGCAACAAAAATATTCTCTTAAGCACTAGCAACAAGAACTTAAAAAAACAACAAACGAACCAACCTCCATTTCACCGAAAGCAATACTTACAATTGACAATCCTTAAGCTTAGGGAGCAGGTATTTGGTTGCCCCCTCAATGTGTTTTTTAAATAACTCCTGCTTCTCTCCTTCTAGTTTGGGAGTCAAAGTCTTGATAAATCTTTTAATAAAGGTAACAAATGCTTTCTTGTCAAAAGCAGGTTGTTCCTACATAGAGAAAAAACCTCTATTATTAACATCACCTAATAAATGATGATGATGATATAAATTATACAAAATAATATACAAGAGGTATTAGTTTTGCCAAACCTGGAGTCTAAAGGTGTCAACAATATCAACAACTTTGACGGCCTGGTCATCAACACCCTCGTCTTCACCACCTTCAGCAGAAGGGTTTGCGCCAATGTCTACATCGACGGCTCCTTTAACAACCCACTGCACATCAAAAACACCAAAACAATATAGATTTAACTTGTATAGGTAACAAAATAGTTTCGGAAGTTTGTTGAAAATGAAGGTATCACATAAGCAATCATTATTAGTTTCTGAAAATCACAAAGAAACGTGAAGGAACCAAAAATGGTAAAAGTATATTCATCGGAATATTATATTTGACTTTGCAAGAAAATTACTAGCTTCTCAAAAGCACATAAAAAACGTGACAAAAAATTGCATTCACACTGTTTCTATCTACTATTATCTAAAAATAATCAAGTTATTAATGACTGGACGAAACCAAGAAATAACTCCTCACGTGCGAAATTATAGGAGGTTCTCTTTAAGATCAAACAATTCCATCGAATTAAGTATGATTGTATGTGTGATAGCATCTACTATACCAGGAATATCAATGAACCCTATTATTGAAATTGTTCAGGATACCCTTTTTTAGCTTCTAGAATCTATTTCTTAGTTCAACTCTTACCTTACTAACTGGAATCAAAGAATTACTAGATATGCTCCGCCCAAAATGGGAATGGGCTAGGGTTATGAACTTAGAATCGAAAATCTGATGATCGAGTCGATTCCATGATTCTAAGTTCATTCTATACCGGACCCAACCGAAATGGGGTTATATACATTCTCATTATGAGAAGGGGTCATTCGAGCGTAACTTAGATACTATGTTTACATCCATGGAGCGAAACATGTTAGAAGTATTGAACTTGGATTATAACGTTTCACATATAAACCAGAAAATTATTAGCTTCTGAAATGCGAATAACATGCGAAAAAACGCATGAAGTATAGAACTTGGAATATTTAGTTTTAACATACAAGCAAGAAGATTATTAGCTACTGAAAAGCACATAATAAAGGTTGAAAAATTACACGCGCAACATAAAAGCAATCAAACAAGTCAGAAGTACTTTGCTTGAAACAATATTACGTTTGTCATATAAACAAGAAAAATCTCCACAATAAACGTGCATCCGCAACATAATAAATGTGAAAAAAAATATCAAAAACATAAATCTGCATAAAAGCACAACATTCGACTAACCTTTCCCTCAACTTCCCACAACATTCCATTCTCAATTTCATTGTAGCGGAAAGAATCGGAGAGAAGCTCGTCACCTACAGAATACAGACATACATAAGAATAAACATTAAATCAAAATTAAAAAAATAAGAATCACACATACATACATACACATATACAAACCTTCAAATCACACTTTTTCATATCAGAATTTTATACACAAACTTTAAAGGTAATCAAAATAAAAAAAAAATCGGATTTTCCTGAATTACGCACACGACGCTATCAATCAATTCAAATCGAAAAAATCATCCAGATCCAGTAATCCCAAAAAGTCCAATTCTTCACAATCAAAATCAAATCCACAGATTTAAACATAAGAGCAAAATCAAATCTAAAAATTAAAGCAGTTTACCTGTGAGGAGATCCTGATAAACCAACATATTCGTAGAATTTCTCTCGGATCGCTCCGACGACTATAGAGTTCTTTGCAATAAAAACTGATGCGGAGCGACGCGAGAGTGAAGAGGGGACTGAAGCTAAGGGCGCAGCTGCTATATATAGTCGAGGGTTTCTAGTTTCCACCTTTCACAATTACCAAAAGCCCCTTCTCTTCATGTGCTTTATCTTTTCCATCTTTTTGAATTGGGCTTGTAATTGGGCCCATACAAAAACAGGCCCAAATATGAAAGACACATCTTTTGAGCGGGAACAGAATTTTGAACAGATCGTGCAGTGGGTGGAGGAAGACGCAGCACGATGGAAATGGAGGAAACGGTGGCTCGTGTAATCTCTGAGATAGAGGGTTTTCGAGGAAACCACGAACAACCACCGCTCTCAGAACAAACCCTAACTGATCTTCAAATTCTCCTCAACAATTCTCTATCGGAGAGCATCTACGATGAGCTTCCATCGAAGAATCTCTCTCCCTCTGCTCTCATCGCTCCAATTGCTTCCGCAATGGACTCTTCCCCTTCCCACCACTCTCTCCTCGCTTCCGATGTCTTCCTCTCGCTCCTCCTCGCCCCAAACGCCCCCGTTTTCACCCTCTTCACTCCCATCTCCTTCCTCTCCTTCCTCCGCGCCCTCCGCCGCTCCTGCAAAGCCCACTCCAACGCAGTCCCTTCCCAAGAAGCCTCGCAAAACCGCAAGAGAAAGCGTGCGAGCCGGACGCGTGCCAAAAATCCCCAAAACGACAACGATTCGACGGACACCGTTTCGCAACACAATCCCGTGTTGCTCCTTCGCGTGCTGGAGAAGCTAGTTCGGGTAATGGACTTTATCCACCTGGACCGTTTTCCGGAAACTCTGCGGTCGCTTATCCAAACCATAGCCGAAATCCCCGTCACCGCGCTCGACGCGCGCTGGAACACAGCGCAGTATAGCAGGTTGCTCAACCTGTGTTCTCGCGTGCTGAGGGAAGTTCTCAAACCTGAGCATGGCGAACCTTCCAACACTGCCGCCGAGGCGTTGAAATCGCTCTGTCCGCTTGTTCTCATGGCGAAGTCACAGGCGCGGAGCTTTGCTCTTGGATTTGTGACGAGTCTTAGTGACCGGTGCGATGGGGTTAAGAAGGCGCTGGTTAATTTTCCGAGGTATTTGGTGAAGAAGGCGCCGGAGAAGGCTGAGCCTAGAGCCTTGGCGGTGGACTCCATCATGGAGGTTGTTAGGGTGGTGGAAGTTGAGGATCAGATTGGGTTTGTGAAGTATGTGGTGCAGATGACTCAGGGGAATGCGAATCTTCGGCTTTTGGCGGTTGATCTTATACTGAATTTGGTGACTTCTTTGAAGGATCCTTTGGGTGTGGAGAGTGAAGGGAGTGAGGCGTGGGGAATGTGGTGCTTGGAGGCGTTGGTGAAGAGGTGTTCTGATGTGAGTGGCGCGATTCGGGCTCGGGCTTTGTCGAGCTTAGCGCAGCTTGTGGGTTTGTTGTCCCGTGGTGAAAGGACGAGTGTGGTTTTGAAGGGGTTTTTGGGGTTTGGGAAGGTTGGTGATGGGAATGTTGAGGGTACAATGAATGATATGCTGAGGAGAAGGTGTATGGATGATAAGGCAGCTGTGAGGAAAGCTGCACTGCTTTTAGTTACTAACTTGACTTCTCTTCTTGGATGTGCAATTGATGAAGTGGTGCTCAAGACAATGGGCATGGCTTGTTCGGATCCACTTATCAGCATCCGGAAAGCCGCCATTGCAGCTCTTTCAGAGGTAGTTTATTTGATTTTAATAAGTTAATCATTTTTTTAGCATAACGTGTTGGACGGACACAAGAGTTTATCTTATATTAGTGATAATGACATGAAAATTTAAGATATGAGAAGAGTTATAGGCTTCATTTTACTTGAGTAGTTACGGAAGAATCTTTTGTCATGAGGACTGTAGGGTTTGTTTGGTGCTTTTGTGTTGTTGTTAGCATCTAGTTTTCCCTGAATGAATTTGAATATAATGACTACAGTGCAGGAAATTTTCAACTCCCCATTTGCCCATCTGTTGGACAGCTTTTATTTTTTATTCTCTATTAACTATTTCTGCCTTTAGGTCGAATAGATAAAATTGAGTTACATTGTTGCCTATAAAAATGAGTTTCGTTTGTAGGGAAACAATGCTATTTATGTAGTCCATGGAGAGAGCGTGGAGTAATATCAGTCTATTGTGATAAATGTTCCATATGGCTGAATAAATACTCAGAATATATTTTTTTCTGAATGATGTACTTATGTCAAACTCTTAAGTATGTCTTGGATAGTGCTTAGCTTGCCTAGGGTTTTTATCAGATTCTGCCTGAAATGGTTTTGGAGAATTTTATGTTTGAAAATTTATTTCTATTATCTTAGTAAATGTGATAAGTTGTTGATCTCTCTCGCTGGTCCCCTAAATGTTTTTCTTGGTTCCTTTTTGCCAATATGTAAATACTTATAATTAATTTATGACATTTATTTAATAAAATGTAGGCTTTCAGAACGTTCTCTGCTGAAACAGTAATAACTGAGTGGCTACATTCAGTTCCCCGTCTGATAACTGACAATGAATCAAGCATCCAAGAAGAATGTGAGAACATGTTTCAAGAACTTGTTTTGGACCGGATATCCAGAGCTGCGTCTGCTACTTCTTCATATACTGTATCTTCTAGTAGAAAGATGAAAGGACAAGGTATAGAGAATGAGATGGAGATGCTTTTTACTGACGGAATTCTGTATCTCCTAAGAGAGGTTTGCAATGGGGAGGTGAGCCCTTGGGTGAAGAAAATTTGCACAAATCTGGGCAAAAAGAGACGGATGAATCAGAAAATTGTTATTGCACTACAAAATATAATCAGGGCATCGGAGTCTATCTGGCTGAGTCACTCCATGCCTATAGAAAAGTGGACTGCCCCGCCAGGTGCCTGGTTTCTTTTGTCAGAGGTGTCGACATTCCTTTCAAAAGCAGTAGACTGGGAGTTTCTTCATCATCATTGGCAGCTTCTTGATAAACATGAAGCGAAAGGTGAGTTCAAAAGCCCAATTGTACAAAAAAATGCATCTGAAGAAGAAAGCGCAGAATGCAATACTGTTGCCTGGGCTAGTGACCGAGTTTTCCTCTTACAAACAATTTCTAATGTTTCTGTGGAGCTGCCCCCTGAACCCGCAGCTGATTTGGCTCATAACTTGCTCAAACGAGTTGAAGCATTCAACATGCATTTAACAGAGGTAATCATTACATGGTATTATTGATTGAATTAGATACTGGCTTCTAAAAAATTGCTTCTTGTATCATTTCAAAATGACTATCTGGATGGTGTGAGTGTGTGATATTCTACCATTGTTAAGCAAGACATTTTTTATCCACCATATTTAGAATTTCTTAACGAATTCCCCGGGATGCTTCTTTATGTTATTATCATCTTTTGCATCATATATTCTAATTTCTCAACACTTCTAATATTTTGGTTGATTTGTTGTGGACTAGACTGGACTGAAGGTTGCCTTGAAAGTAACAATTCTGCATGGTCTTAAGTTGTGTAAATATCATTCTCTCAGTTCAATTTTCATGTCCTATCTCTGTTCTACTTACACTCCTGCCCCCGCAATGAAAAAAACTGAACACTCTTTACACAGAATCATCATTTAATAAAGAAATATTAGTTCCATGATTATCTTAGTTTCTTAAGCAATTAGCCAAGCTATCTTATTTGTATATCAAACAGTGCTGGCATAATGGATTTTTTATTAATAGTAAATGGAACTACTATTTTTGTTAAAAAAATTAGCTGGTAATCCAGTTAATAAATCTGGACGGAAAGATGGACAAGTTAAACTCAGAGAGGTGCGGAGGCAGAACAGAATGATAATGGTTGGTTGACGCTGTATAATACATATAGTTAAAAAGTATACCGTATTGAATTGCTACTTTTGCTTGATAGGTTGACGCTCACTTAAAAGCACTAAAAACATTATGCAAGCGGAAAGCTTCAAATCTCGAAGAGGCAGAATCATTAGTCTTGAAATGGATCCACCAAGTTCTCAGCAGGGCTTCTGGAATAATAGAAAAATTCATTTCAGATAATTCAGAAAAAAATGCCGAAGGAAGCTTCTTCACTCCTCCTAGAAGTGGAAGCAGGAAAGGCAGGAAAATGTCCAAGGCATTGTCTAAAGCAGTTACAGCGATTTATACAGTTGGGTCTCTAGTTATTGTTTGCCCGTCTGCTGATATGAGCAATGTAGTTCCTCTATTGCATACCATCATTACTTCTGGGAGTTCTGGTCCTAAATTAAATAACGTACTCAGCCCTTCAACTTCTTTACAACTCGAAGCTCCTTCTTTTTATATTCAAGGGTGGCTAGCTATGGGCAAGCTTTGCCTCGCTGATGGGAAGCTAGCTAAGAATTATATTCCTCTCTTTGTACAGGTTGATTCTGGTGCATTGATGCTTATGTTATGCGTCATTGACTATTATATTTTGTCTCACTTATCAATATATATTCTGTTACAAAATACATGTGTAGGAGCTTGAAAAGAGCAAATCTGCAGCCCTTCGCAACAACATTGTGGTCATGATGGCAGATTTTTGTGTCCGGTACACCGCACTTGTTGATTGGTAAGCCTCGTTTATATTGTAAGAAAATAATGTAGTATCCTTTCTCGTATCGGTAAACACGTAGCAGACTGTATAATACGCAAAGGAGTAATTTTTGTATTGTGCAGGGGAGAAGTCCAATATTTGAAAGAGCATTTAAATATATATGTTCGACGTCTGTCAATATTCTCCATGTTATTCTGACTTCTTTTTCATGGAAGTTATCAGTTACATAACGAAGATCACCAGGTGTCTCTTAGATCCTTGTGAACTCGTGAGAAGGCAAACGTTCATATTGCTATCCAGATTATTGCAGGTACTTTTTATGAATCAACTGATTCTATTTTACAGTTTGTTTTCGTTTATCTCTTCTAAAAGAGGAAGGGGAATAATTGTATTATTTATTTGTTAAACATATTTTTTCTTTTATCTAGAGGGACTATGTGAAATGGAGAGGAGTGCTATTTCTTCGTTTCCTTTTGTCACTTGTTGACGAATCAGAAAAGATAAGACAGCTAGCGGATTTTCTCTTTGGAAATATTTTGAAAGGTAAGAATCTTCATCTTGATGGTTATATTTGCAGTTATATAATTCATGAATATGTTTGTCATTGGGCTTTAACTGTCGTTTTTCTATCAACAGTTAAGTCTCCACTCTTAGCATATAATAGTTTTGTTGAGGCTGTTTTTGTACTGAACGACTGTCATGCCCATAATGGACACCGTGAGTCCCATGAGTCACGAAAGGAAAGTCAAAGTTTTTCCATCAGGTAATGGAACCCCAAATTAGCAATTGGCAAGACAGCTATTTATTCAGATTATATATTCATATCAAGTCTGTATTGTTCTTTTTACAGAGGTACTGATGAAGAGTCAAGGTCCAAAAGGATGCATATTTATGTCTCTTTACTAAAACAAATGGCTCCCGAGCATCTTCTAGCAACCTTTGCAAAGTTATGTGCCGAAATTCTAGCTGCAGCTTCTGATGGTATGCTCAATATAGAAGATGCAACTGCACAGTCTGTTCTACAGGTATTAATATGTAGCAGCTATGGTCACCAGGCTGTCATTAATGCTCAGCATGTGTGTGTGTAAGCTCTTGGTAATTCAAATATATTGGAATATGAAGGAAGAAAGCAGTGCCTTTACTATTGTCTTATTTCATGTGTAATTTGAGTTCTAATTTTAACATTAATTGTGGGATCAGGATGCTTTTCAAATTCTCGGCTGTAAAGAGATACGCATTCCTTCTACTCGGGCATCATCTGAGTCAGCAGATATAGAGGAAGAAGGAGACAGTGGATCTGCTGCTAGAGGAAAGGCTATAACTCAGGCAGTCAAGAAGGGCCTTATCCAAAACACAATCCCCATCTTCATAGAATTGAAACGGTTATTGGAAACCAAGAATAGTCCCCTCATAGGTTCTCTCATGGAGTGTCTCCGCATTATTCTAAAGGACTACAAGAATGAGATTGATGAGATATTGGTTGCTGATAAGCAGCTGCAGAAAGAGCTTATTTATGATATTCAGAAATATGAAGCAGCAAAAGCTAAAGCAACAGTTGCTGAAGCTGTGGTTGGAGCCAAGCCAAAATCAGGTTCAAATCAATCACCTGATGTTTCTAAGAACCTGACCAAGACACAAGGACAAACAGTTGGACAAAGTGCGTCAAGTGAAGAGCTTCCAAGTGATTCAAGAGTCGCTTCAGCAATTGCAGATGCTGCAGCTGCAGCAACAGCTCGTTCGGTGCTCAGGGAAATAAACAAGGGGACGGGTACACCACCTCTTCGTTCGCGTAGTGTTCCTAAAGTCAAGTCTTGTACTGGTATGTTCAATTCCAAAGATAAGCGCATGGATGTCATACAATCTGTAAGGAAAAGACAGTCTTTCGATTCTGATGAAGAAAACTAACATAAACATTTATTCTGAATATTAGCACCCCAAAATCGCAGTTATATGCGACATTGGACCCTGAAAGACCGGTCTTTTCTGACGAGTATTTTAATGTAAATATGATGAGAACTTTTTAAGAGCTGTTCTGATAAAACCTGTAGGATTCGTCGAAAGTGTGTTCAGACCAGAAAAGAAATTCTCCATTTATTGTTATTGTTAAAATTTTGGCCTAAGTTCAATAGGGAGGTTGAATTGAACCCTTTTAAAATTTTTTCGCAAATTTGCTTTTCAATGTGAGAATACAAAATCTTTAAAGAAATTTAGAATGTAATCTGCAAAGGTTCAAACAATTTACAAATATGAAAGCCAATCAAACAGAATCAGTGCACTGCAGACAAATATGAAATCTGGAAAACCAGTATACTGAAAAACAGATTAAAATTTAGGAACAGACAGTGTACTGTTAAGCAGTTTTCTGGAAAGCAGTAAGTAGTTTAAAGAATTATGCAAGAGCTTTAAAGATTTAGATCAACTGCAAATTAATACAGACAAACTGATATTTGATACCAGAAAACGATTAGAAAAACACCAATTACAGAAAAACAATTTTTCTGGAAAACTGACTGATGAACAGTGAATGCAATAAATTGTAAACTGTATTTCAGAAGTAATTCAAGTTTATCTGTTGGAAAGACTTTATTTTCTAATTCAGAAACTGTTCAAAGATTATTAGGAACAAATCACTTAATTCAGTTTATGCTTTTGAGTCAATTTCTTGAAAAATCAAGACACACATTAAGATGTATCAAGAACAGTAAAGATTCATCAAGAATTGAGAGAGAGTAGGAGAGAAATGACACAGCAGATTTTATCCTGGTTCACCCCAACTGGGCTACGTCCAGTCCCTTACTTCACAGTAAGAATTTCCACTAAAAAGATCAACAGATCAGTTTATACAATCTTGCTCCCCGCAAGAACACCTCTGCACCCTGCAGAAAACACCCTGCTGAAACCTACAGCAGTAACTGGCGCTTATACAGAGTCCATTGTAAAGCCCAGAACAACCCTTGCTGATCCCCTCAACAAGTTGCACCACACACAGAATCCACTGTGCGCAACCAGACCCTTACTAAACCCTTCAGTAAGTCACACCCTGTGCAGAATCCACTGCACAGATCAGAATTACCAGTCCAGGCAATTCAAACAGAACCCAATACAACACAATTTCTGAATTCAGATGATTACAATCACTAATGCA
>Ga0209700_108066_pt1 | contig 13993 bp, 12 predicted proteins | sample SiratroredBW_FD_187528 | JGI IMG/M metagenome (GOLD analysis project Ga0209700, IMG submission 187528) | Root nodule microbial communities of legume samples collected from California, USA - Siratro red BW (SPAdes) (version 2) | ecosystem: Host-associated > Plants > Roots > Nodule | place: USA... | reverse complement strand
GTTAGATACCAATTATTTTGACCTAATTGGTCACTAAATTCAATCATTACTTATATTTTGTAGTTATTTAACAACCAAAATTTAATTTTGTGACTATTTTGGTCACCATTAGCAACCATTTCATTTGATAGCTAAAAATTGGTCTCTAAATAGCTTTTTTCTTATAATGATGTCATGCTTCACTGATCTTGCCTCATAAGTTTACTGTTCATCTTCTTCATGTAAACTTGCATCGGTTGTGTGCTGTTTTTGCATAGCATAGCATGAATCTGTAATTGAATTGTTCATGAAATATATAGATGAATAATAATGCTAGTTTTGATGCTTTCGGTGAAGTAAGAAGTATTTTCAGCTCTCACCGAAAAAGTCATTATCTGCGTTTCGTTTTGGTTTTCAGTGTGAACCTTATTTATTTAATTATATATGAACAATAGCTATATTATCATATATATATATCTTTTAGTTCCATAAACTATTCATATTATTTTGAGAATTTTTATTTAGTCTCATCTTTAGATGTTTTTTCTTTTAAAAATAAAAGTAAACTTTTTAAAAGATAAATAAATTTTTGATTACATTCCCAAATGACCATACGCGTCATGCAGATTTATTTTAAAAAATAAATTTTCGATTAAATATCCAAATGGCCACATGTGTCATATGGGATTTAATTCGAAAATTTTTAACTTAGTGTAGAATATCAAAGGGTCGTACTCATCAAGCAATATCCAAGAATAAAGTTTAATTTTTAAAAATAATAAAAATATAAACATTCGAAAAATAAAAATATCAAGTTTCTCAAACAAACTCATTGATCCTCCAGAACTACGTATGCCCTGATTTTCCATTTCTTTAAATAGAGATACTTAAGAGCAAGGTCAAACCTTGCCAGGTCCCCCTTTAATTTAAAATTCATTTTTGTTTTGTTTTATTTTAAATTCTTTTTGTTGTATTTTTGGGTGCTCTTGCTTTACTTGCTTTGTTACTATTATTTTTGGAAATTTAAACATTCTAAAAGTCATATTTATTGTTATTCATTTTGATTAAAGGTACTGTCTTTGGACAGGCGTTGTGGGGGTGCTAATCCTTCTCGACACGTAACCGACTTCCGAACCCATTCTTTGATTCACAGACCACCTTTTCCTATTCTTTGGTTTTTTCCATAGTTTTCCTTAATAAACTATGGTGGCAACTCCATCTCATTTTTCACCCTTTTCATTTTTATAAATTTTTCCATTTTTGGATCGTCGTGAGTCCGGTCGCCGATGAGGTTGCGACAGATGACGACTTGACTGGGGAATGAAAGAGTCAGGCCATTTTAATCAAAATGAATTAACATAAATATGGTTTTTTTGAATGTTTATATTTCTATCTTTGCTTTATATTGCATATGTATATTTGAAAATTGCAGCGCAAAAGCATTTTTCAGGTATGTTATTTATTTATTGAAATCTTGAACCCTAGAGTAGATAACATGGTTTTGTTTTGAAATATTGAACCTAGGATAGAAGACATGCTATATATTGTTTGATTATTTTGCAACTGGGTAAATGTTCTCCCTTGCACACACACACTTGCATGCATATACATGAGTGCAAACCTATACCTGGGTATGAGCAATCCATAGAGTAGTGGGGTTAATAGCAATGCTGATTGGATGTACTTTCTATTGTGGCTTTTGTGAAAACCCCAGCTAGAGTTTGTTTGCTTTATTTGTATGTCCTTGGTATGTTGTTTACCAGCTACCTTGAATAAGACGTAAAGTGGGCCATGACTCTAGTGACCTTTTATACCTCCTAGAATTTAAGTAAGCACTTTTTTTGTGAGGAGCATGTAGTAATCCTAGAACCTGTGGTCAAATAAGATAAAACTTTTTTAGGGGGCACTAAGGGAGACATTCTGCACGTCGAAGCTCTGTCGAAGTTTTGATTGAGTTATGATTGGAAAAGTGAAAATTTGGTAAAAAAAAGAAAGAGAGGGTCAATTTATTGGTAAAAAAAGAAATGTGGAAAATATCTAATTAATGTTTTCATTTTCATGCATAGCATTTTTTTCATAGTTGTTTTATTTTGCAAAATAAAGACCTTGTGCGAAAATCATGCAAATTGAATTTGAAATTTGAAACTAAGAAAATTTTTTTGAGCTTTTTCTTAAAACAAAATGTTGATGAACATAGAAAAATTTTGTGAAAAAGAAATGAAATTTTCAAAAGTATTTTTGTTTACATGATTATTTACACAAGTGTCGTGTTTTTTTTTATATAATTTGCATTTGGTTTTCTTCCTGCATTTTTATTTATTAATTCCTAAAAAAGAAACAAAAACATAAAAATGGCTAACTTTTCATGACATCCCTATAGAACTCGAGCTAACTATAAGAAAATGGAAGGCTTGAGAGAGGCAAGAGAGAGCATGAAGAATGATATTAATCAACTAAAGGATCAATTCGGCCAGATCCTAGAACCATTAACCACACTTCAAAGCATTGTAAAAGCTCAAAATGAAGCATCGCATTCTGCTTACCTTCATACTGGTCAAAGGAATAGGACTGAATAGGAATTTCCTCCTTACGATGTTTGCCTCTTGATTATGAGCCACCATATGAGGATTATGCTAACAAGAAAATGTTCCACCTGTTGTAAATGGTCAATCTGAAATATCACTTGTTGGTCATGTCGAAAAGGTGGTAGTTAACGAAATTCCTTCTACTACTCAGTCCAAAGTTTTGCAAGTTCATACTAGAGAGACCACTTTTGCTAAAGTTAACATTCCTGAGGGAATTCAGAATGTTTTGCTCAATGCTGATAAGACCAAGAGCAAACTATAGGTCTTAGAAGAAAAGCTCAGGATGATTGAAGGAGTCAGTGCTTGTGAGTTTGGAGATGCTGTTGGACTATATTTAGTCTCTGATGTTGTGATTCCTCCAAAAATTAAAGTGTCGGAGTTTGGAAAAGTACAAGGGAGCCATTTATCCAAAGAGTCATTTGACAATGTATTGCAGAAAAAATGGTTGCTCATGCTCATGATGAGAAGCTTTTAATGCACTTTTTTCCAAGATAGTCTAGCTGGAATTGCTTTGAACTGGTACATGCACTTGGAGCCAACTAGGATTCATTCATGGAGGGATTTGGTAAATGCTTTTCTGAAGCAATATAAATATAATATGGACATGGCTCCTTATAGAATGCAGTTGCAAGGAATGTCCAAGAGGAGTGTAGAAACTTTTAAAGAATATGCTCAAAGGTGGAGGGAGTTGGCTGCCTAAGTGGAACCACCTTTGCACGAGAAGGAAATGACCACCTTATTCATTGAAACACTACAATCTCCATATTATGAACATGTGTTGGGGAGTGTTTCCTCAAACTTCTCTGATATTGTTACTATTGGAGAATGATTTGAACACAGGTTAAAGAGTGGAAGAATAGCTCAAAGCTCGTCTACGGCTGCTAATGTTAAGAAGCCTGCTTTCAGTTCTAACAAAAAGAGAAAAGGAGAAGTGCAAACTGCATCGATTGTGTCGTACTGGCAAGGATATCAACAACAGTATAAACCAATCTATAGGCCATCAGCTACTTATGTTGCAAATACTATGCCAAGCTACCAGCGTAACGCTCCTAGACCTCCATTCATGCCAAATATGGGAGGTTCTGGTCCTAGTCAAATGCAAAACCAAAACCAGGGGCAAAGGAGGAACATGGGAGAAAGAATTCTGCAATTTACTCCTCTTCCTATGACTTACACTGAGCTTCTGCCTGACCTAGTCAAGAGTTCTTTAGTGGCTATTTGTCTAGCCAGAGTTCTGCAACCACCATATTCCAGATTCTATGATGCAAATGCTAAGTGCGAATATCATGGTGGAGAAATTGGTCATTCAACAGAGAATTGTAGAGCTTTGAAACACAAAGTACAAACTTTGATGGCACATTTCAGGAACAGAAGCCAAGTGTGGAGAAGAATCCCCTGACTAGTCATGCAAATGCTGCAAGCAATGATAATGTTGATCATGTCGCTGCAATTGAGCAAGATTTTGAAGAACAAAGCCTCATCCTTGTGCGCCTCTGTCTTCCAAATTAGCAATTAAACAATTGGGATTCTGTAAATTTACCCATGGTGTTCACTAATGAAATGTAAATAATTTTTGAAGTTTTGAATAAGTTTGAACAATATTCCTCTATGTGACAATATAAATTTCTTAGCAACGCAAGGTTTCTATTTGATAAAATTTTAAGTTTTCTTGTTTATTCTTTATCTCGCCTATTTATTCATTCGCACAAAAATTGAATATTGCAGATACGACAATGCATTCTTAGAAAATAATCATTTTGAAAATTCGTATCCAAATTTTACAAACCCCGATGATGATATGGAAAATGATGAATTTGAAGAAGATTATAAACCTTCTCCTGAATTGTTAAGATTAGTGGAACATGAAGAGAAAATGATAAAACCGCATGAAGAGGAAATTGAAAAGATAAATTTGGGAGATGAAGGGGAAGAAAAAATTGTCAAAATTGGAGGTGATTTATCTTGTGAAATGAGGCATGAGCTTTGCACCTTTTTTAGGGATTTCAGAGATATATTTGCTTGGTCATATAAAGATATCCCTACTTTAGACCCTAAAATTGTACAACATCGATTACCACTTAAACCAGAAACTCAACCAATTAAGCAAAGGTTGAGAAGAATGAAGCCTGAGGTATCGTTAAAAATAAAAGAAGTTGAAAAGCAGTTTAATGCTGAATTCTTAGCTGTAACACAATACCCTTAATAGGTAGCTAATGTTGTTCCTGTTCTGAAGAAAGATAGGAAAGTTTGAATGTGTGTGGATTACAGAGATTTGAATAGGGCTAGCCCTAAAGATGATTTTCCATTACCGCACATTTACATATCAGTGGACAACACTGCTACATCATCATTATACTCATTCATGGATGAATTTTCTGAATATAATCAAATAAAAATGGCGCCTGAAGATATAGAGAAAACTACTTTCATCACTTTATGGGGGACATTTTGTTACATAGTTATGTCTTTTGGGTTGAAAAATGCTAGTGCAACCTATCAAAGAGCTATGGTGACTCTTTTTCATGATATGATGCATAAGGAGATTGAAGTTTATGTTGATGATATGATTGCTAAATCTGCATCTGAAGAAGAGCATTTGTTTAACTTGAAGAAATTATTTGAGAGGTTGAGAAAATATAAACTCGGGTTGAATCCAACTAAGTGCACCTTTGGGGTGAAGTTTGGGAAACTTCTAGGATTCATTGTTAGTCAAAGAGGAATAGAAGTGGATCCAGATAAAGTGTGCGCTATTCTTGAAATGCCACATCCCTGCAATGAAAAAGAAGTTCGAGGTTTTCTAGGAAGATTGAATTACATTTCTATATTTATTTCCTAGCTAACTGCCACTTGTGAATCGATTTTCAAACTGTTACGAAAGAATCAAGTGGTAGAATGGAATGAAGACTGTCAAAATACTTTTGATACAATCAAAGAATATTTGAAAGAGCCTCCAATACTATGCACGTCAGTCCCTGGAAAGCCTCTTATTCTATATTTGACAATATTAGATGGATCGATGGGTTGTGTACTGGTTCAGCATGACGAAACTGAGAGAAAGAACATGTTGTGTATTACTTAAGCAAAAAGTTTACTGATTGTGAGCATAGATATTCTTCATTGGAAAAAACCTGTTGTGCCTTGGCTTGGACAGTAAATCGTTTGAGACAGTACATGCTTAGTCACACAACATGGTTAATATCTAATATGGATTCAATCAAGTACATTTTTGAAAAGTCTGCTTTGACTGGAAGAATAACTCGTTGGCAAATGTTTTTATCAGAATTTGATATTGTTTGTGTCACTCAAAAGGCTATTGAAGGCAGTGCTTTGGCTGAATTTTTAGCTCAACAAGTCATAGATGATTACCAATCCATGCAACCTGAGTTCCCAAATGAAGACATTATGGCTTTGTTTATATCTGAAGATGATAGTAGTGATGAAAGGAAGTGGATTTTATTCTTTGATGGATTCTCCAATGCATTAGGACATGGTATAGGGGTAGTGCTTATCTCCCTAGAAAAATAATATATACCAATGACTACTAGACTATGTTTTGATTGCACCAATAACATAGCAGAATATGAACCTTGTGTCATGGGGATCAGAGCAGCCATATAATATAAAGCAAGGTGTTTGACTGTATATGGTGATTTAGCACTATTTATCCATTAGATTAAAGGAGAATGGGAAACTCAAGATCAGAAATTTATTCCTTACAAAGCATACATCAAAGGGTTGATTGAATATTTTGATAAAATAGAGTTTCATCATATCTCGAGAGAATATAATTAGTTAGCTGACACTATTGGTACATTATCCTCCATGTTTGAGATAAGTCAAGAGGAGGAGTTGCCAATGATTAAAATGCAAAGTTATGAGAATCCAATATACTGCAATTTCATTGAAGAATAAATAGATGGCAAGCCATGGTACTTTGATATAAAACGATACCTACAAAATTGTGAATATCCTGATTTAGCCTCAGAGAATGACAAGAGAATGTTGAGAAGGTTAGCCTCTAGTTTCATTTTGAATGGAGATGTGTTGTATAAATGAAATCATGATACGATGCTCCTCCGTTGTGTGGATGCTAAAGAGGTTGAGCTAATATTGCAAGAAGTGCATGAAGGAACCTTCGATACTCATATGAATGGTCATTCTATGGCTAGAAAGATTCTAAGGGCGGGATATTTTTTGCTGACAATGAAAAATGATTGTTTTAAACATGTCAGAAAGTGTCAGAAATGTCAAATATATGCTGATAACATTAATGTGTCACCTACTGCATTGAATGTTTTATCTGCACCATGGCCATCGATTATTTTACAAAATGGGTCGAAGTTTCTTCTTATACAAATTTGACCAGAAAAGTGGTGGCAAAATTTATAAGAAAGGAGTTGATTCGTAGATATGGAATTCCTGATAAAATTATCATTGATAATGCCACTAACTTAAACAACCAGATGATGATTGAGCTGTGTGAAGAAATTAAGATTAAGCATCACAATTCTTCCCCTTATCGTCCCAAGATGAATGGAGCAGTTGAAACGACTAACAAAAATATAAAGATAATTCAAAAGATGGTAGTAACTTATAAAGATTGGCATGATATGTTGTCATTTGCTTTGCATGGTTATCGTACATGGGTGAGAACATCAACTGGAACAACTCCTTTCTCATTGGTTTATGGAATGGAAGTTGTCTACCATTTAAAGTTAAAATTCCTTTTCTTTGAGTGCTGATGGAAACTAAGTTGGAAGAAGTTGAATGGGTTAAAGCGAGATATGACCAACTCAGTTTTATTGAAGAGAAGAGGTTAATTGTTGTATGTCATGGCCAATTATATCAAAGAAGAATGAAGAAGCTTTTGATAAGAAGATACGCCCATGAGAGTTTCATGAAGGAGATTTGGTGGTTAAGAAAATCATATATTTTCAAAAAGATCATCGTGGGAAATGGATGCCAAACTATGAAGGGCCATATGTAGTAAAGAAAGAATTCTCTGGAGGTGCATTAATTCTTGCAAAGATGGATGGGGAAGAGTTACCATTATCGGTTAACTCTAACGCAGTTAAGAAATTCTATGCATAATTTGATTCCAAAATAAGGGGATGTAATCTTTGAAATATGAATGTAATCTTTGACATTGTCATTGTGCTGCAATATTCAATAAAAAGAAATTTTCAGAAAATATTTTTCTATTTATATCTTGTGTTGCTAAGAAAATATGACATGGGTTATAATTCAGAATCCCAAGAATTCAAAAAAAAAGGAATAATAACATTATAAATCAATTGTTTATGGAATCATTGAATTTATCAGAAAATTCCAAAAATGAAAAATATCGTAAAGCCTGACATAATAATAAAAAGAATCAAGTTGAGTTTTTTTTCAAATTTAACATATTAAATGCATATGTTTTGGATAAAATCCTTTTGAGCCTTCTTTGAGCCTATCTAAAGAGAAAGGTTTATCCCAATGGTCAAAATTGTCAAATAGATTTTTCATACAAGGACAATTAAATCTTATTGTCCAAATTTCGAAAAAAAAATCATTAGAAACATTCATATAAAAAAGAAAAAAAGAAAGAAAGTCTGTTAGACTGACAACCCGCAACGGACAGTCTAAGCAAAAGTTAGGACATACAAAAAAAAAATATGATACATGTTGAAAGTCATTGAATTCTGTTGCAAAAGCTAATCTTTTTAAAAATCAAAGCAATCAGGACCCAAAGTGACATATGGCCATTTTTCTCATTCCAAAGATAAAAATCATAAAATATCCATTGCACCTATCTTTGAGCCTAATATAAAATTTTTCTTTCAAAAATATATTAAGGGAAAGTCAGTTCAAGTCTACATATCAAAAGTTTCTTAGAAAAAAAAATCATCAAAGAAGGAGTACATCAAAAATTCCCAAATCAAAATTAAAAAAGAAAAACAGAGAGAAAAGAAATAGTAAAAGAAATTCAAAAATGAAAGTGTGTCATCAAAATAAAAAGATGACAATTCAGAAACCCAATTGTTCTCACAAAGTGAGCAAATAGAAAAAAAAAATTAAAGAAAAAACTTAGAAGAAAGCCTTGGTTATTTTTAACAAACCAATAATTGATGATCTTTGTTCCAAAATTATAACCCTTAAACACTTTTTTGTCCTTTAATATCCTTTTCTCCAAAACCCTTTAACCTCTGGCCACAATACAAGTCCAATAAAGTCCACATTGAGTGGAGAATGATTGTTAATGATTTTCATTTAGAATAGTCTTGCAATAGAGGAATATGTCTGACAACATGTGTTGAAAAGAAAAGAGAAAAAAAAAGAAAAGGAATGAAAATGAAAGAAAAGAAAAAAAAATATAATGCCCCTAGTAAAGAAAAGTAATACCATATTCGAAACTCAAAATGAAAATAACATTGATAAAGTCAACACTGGGGCAATTCTTTCTCATGTGAATCATTGTTTATTCAAATCTATTTGTTACTCCTAAAAATCAAAATTGGGGCACTCTTTGTGTGATTTAGTGCAGTTTTTTCAATAAGAGTTGCACTCTCCTAATTTTCACCCAATGCTCATAACCCACACCTTTGAACTCAATTTCTCATATTTCAAAACTGGGGAAACTCCATTACATTCATGTCCAGCTCTGAAAAAGCATGAAAGATTAAAAATAAAAGTTGCACCCGTACTTCATACTAAAAACTGGGGCACTTCCATTGCTTATTTGAAGTTTAACATTCTTTCCCATATTTTTGTTCATCTACCCATGCTGACATATATGCATCAAAACATTAAAATTGATAGCATGTATAATTGTTATGTCAGGCATTATTAAGATTTGTGAATATCTTTCGCAAAATGAAAAAATCAAATTCAAAATTCATTCCCAATAAATTCAATGATTGCATAGAAACATTTGGTTTAGAAAAATTGACAAAGAAACAAATGACTCAGAGTTTGTTATCCTAAAATAATCAAAATCCTTATACATTCAAAACAAAAGCAAAATCAAAAGATCTCATAATCAAAAATAAAATCTCATGCACCATGCAAGACAAAATTTTGTACATTAGCATATAGTTATGAATCCAGTTCATGAAAAGGGATAAAAGTTAAAATTTTAATGCATTTTTATGCATTCATACATTCATTCCCCAATGAAAAAATCAAAATTTTTATGCACTCAAAGCAAGACAAAAATTCTCATGCATTCATACATGCATTAAAAGCAAGACAAAAAATTCTCATGCATTCATACATACACTCATATCAAAAATAAGACTCCTCATGCATTCAAATCAAAATACGGCTCCTCGTGCATTCATACATGCGTCCAAATCAAAAATTCTCAAATGATGGTTTTATGACTCTCTCAAAACTCATGACTTAAAGTCATTGTTTAAGAAAGAACTCAAAGTCAAATCTTCAATTATCAAATTACTCCTCGTGCGAACTGGACTTTATTTTTCTACAAATTACCCCTCTTGCAGAGAAAGGTCTCAAAGTCGTATCTCCATACTTTATTTTTCTGCAATTTACCCCTTGTGTGGAGAAAGGTCTCAAAGTCGTATCTCCATATTTATTTTTTCTACAAATCACTCCTTGTGTGAACTGCACTTTATTTTTCTACAAATTAACCCTCGTGTGGAGAGAGGTCTCAAAGTCGTATCTCCATACTTTATTTTTCTGCAAATCACCCCTCGTGCGAACTGCATTTTATTTTTCTATAAATCACCCCTCGTGCAAACTACACTTTATTTTTCTACAAATTACCCCCACACTTTACATTTTTGCCATTACATATCATGTGAGAGAAAGAACTAAAGGTTGTATCTCTTAACACTTTACTTTTCTGTATGATAGTAAGGTTTATAGCCCTCTCATCTATGTAAAGGAGTCAAGGGTGTGACTTATATAAAAATGAATGAAAAAAAATATATTTTATTTTTTATCCCGAACAAAATTAGTGTTTCTGTCTTTAGTTATCTTTTACTCCAATAACTTGGAAATTTTAATTTTCAAGCTATTTAGTAAAATTTGAGTAAAGAAGAGCAGCTGTCAATACCCAATTTCATCAGATGAAAATAAAAAAATAAAAATATTTTTTATTTTTGATATAATTTTCAGATTCAAGAATTAGAAAAATAAAAAAATGTAATAGAAAATATAATAAATAGGAACAATCAAAAATTGAAAATAAAAGAAAAGGAAAATAGAAATAAATAAAGAAAAGAAAATATAGAAAAAAGAAAAAATTAATTAAAAAATTAATAAGAAAACGAAAAAGAAAATAAAAATAGGAATAATGATAAAAACAAGAAAGACAAAATGATAAGAAAGAGAAACCGTAAAAGTGAAAGAAAAAATAAAAAAGAAGTGGCCACGTGGCAAAATATGATTGGTCAGGCACTATGTATTTTCTTCTTTCACATAACATTCACGTATTACACTAGTTGGTTTCTGAAAATGAAAAATAAAAGGAAAACTTTGGTGTGGTTTTGTATGGCAACCCTCACCATTTTGTTTGGGCTTTCGGTGGGTGACCGGAAAGACAACCGGTGAGACCGGAAAGTGAATTTTGTGTCTATATAAGGACATTTTCTTCATAGATTTGGGGAAAAAAATTGGTGAGAAGGGAGTACTACTAGGAGAGGTCTAGAGAAAGAGAGAGAATTCCATGTCGTGAGAAAAACATGGAAGTTCACTGGAGAAGTTGTAGACTTGTCGGAGAAGAAGAAGTTCATCGGAAATCGTAGAGTTTACTGGAGAAGAGAAAGAACTCACGAGAAGAAATTGTGACTAAGGAACGTGTTGTGCTTCAACAAGTAGGATCTTAATTCCTTCAATTTTATTGTTTAACTATATGTCATACTTCCTATGAAGCTCGGATACGGGAATAATCACTCGCTTCCCCGCTTCGACACACTGCCGACACGAATACGCGACGGGGCCAGAACGACACCGCGTAGGACACCCTCCTCCCCGCTGAACATGGTCAACGACTTAAGACACGCGTTCAAGACACGTTTAATCGTTATTGGACACACATTTTTTACCAAAATCACAAAATCAACGCATTCTTTACCAAAATCACAAAATCCACTAGTGAATGGTAACAAAATATTTATAAAATCTAAAACAAATATATTCAAATCTGAAAATCATATCATATAAAATATTTTGATTCCTTAAATTTCTCTCAAAATAGTATAAATTTTGGAAGATACAATAAAAACGAATCAAAAAGCAAAAGAGGAAAAACAAAAGAAGAAGAAGAAAAAGAGTCGCCTCGCCTGACAGAATACGTTCTTTGTGGTGGTGGGAGACGACGGAATACGAGCTGAAGACAACGAATGTTGGTATTTCTCTAGAAGGAAGCCGAAGAGACTGGGTAGAAACTGTTGTTATTTTTCTAGAAGGCACTGAAGAGTCTGGGAAGAAGAAACCACTAGGTAGAAATTCTTGGTGTTTTTCGAGAAGGAATTTTTTATTTATATGTTGTAAATTTATTTATATGTTATAATTTTTTATTTATAGAATACCTATTTTTCAATTTTATTTATATGTTATAAATTTATTTACGATTGTTTTATTTATATTAATAATTATATAATAATTAATTTTTAATTTGTCACTTGTTTTATAATTATGTTATAAATTAGTTTCTATTAGAAATTTTGTTTGCATGTAAGTACATTTTTTATATTTTTTTTTTTAGGAAATTAAGATGAATAATCAAGCTATGGAACAAGAAGATGAAACAAAACCTTTATCGAGATATGTTTCAAAATTAAGAAAAACTCCTGGTAGTGGGGGAAATAATATGATCAAATACAATTTATGTGATTTTTCATTTAATGGATCTTACACTAGGGTAAGAGCTCATTTATTACAAATTAAGAGAGAAGGAGTTAGAAGTTGTCCAAAGGTGAGTTTGTCAAAACTTGTTGAGCTTAAAAAATTAGACAATGAAGCAACATTGAAAATAGAGATTTCAAAGAAGAAAAAGGTTCCTCTACCACTTGTATCCGACGAAGGAAATCAGACAAACAAGACCCTCAAATTAAAAGGTTCTTTGGAGTCTTCTTTCAATATTCAAGCCAAAGATACTCTTGATTATGAAATTGTGAGGATGTTTTAGTCTTCAGGTTTACCATTTAATTTAGCAAGAAGTCCTTATTATAGGAGTGTATTTTCTTATGCAGCTAATACTTCTAATCTTAGTGGATATGTGTCACCAACATATAATAAATTGAGAGGTCCTTTACTTGCAAAAGAGAGAATTCATGTAGAAAACCTTTTGCAACCTATAAGAAACTCATGGAAACATAAAGGGGTGACAATTGTTAGTGATGGGTGGAGTGATCCCAAAGAAGGCCACTTATAAATTTTATGGTTGTCAATATGAGTGGACCAATGTTTTTAAAGTCAATAAATGCATCTGATGAGATAAAAGACAAAGATTTTATTGCTAGGCACATGAGAGATGTAATTATGGAAGTAAGGCCAAATAATGTGGTACAAATTATAACTGATAATGCAGTTGTATGTAAGGCAGCAGGAATGCTTATAGAATTAGAATTTCCTTCAATTTATTGGACTCCTTGTATAGTCCACACCTTGAATCTTGCATTGAAAAATGTTTGTGCAGCAAAAAATACGGAAAAGAATAGTGTTGTTTATGATCAATGTTTTTGGATCTCACAAATTATTGATGATGCTACATTTATTAAACATTTTATTGTTGGGCATTCTATGAGAATATCAATGTTCAATAGGTTTAACTCATTAAAGTTGATTTTTGTTGCTCCAACAAGATTTGCTTCAACTATAATCATGCTAAAAAGGTTTAAAAGTTTGAAAAAAGGACTTCAAGAGATGGTTATTAGTAATGAATGGTCCTCTTACAAAGAAGATAATGTGACTAAGGCACAATCAGTAAAAGAATTTTTATTTGATGATAATTGGTGGATGAAGGTTGATTACTGAAACCGTTTTAGGTTGAGTTCAAGAGGGGGTGAATTGAACTTTGAAAGATTTTAATCAATTTTAACCTTTTAAAATAGTTTTCGCAATCTGAAAAACTTTAATGAATCTTGGTATTAAAGATATAGAGTACTGTAAAGAAATAAATTGATTCAAAGCTCGAATGAATCAATTTGTTATACTGACAGATATAAGCACACAACAAATTCTCAATCACACTGAATTGTAAATTCACAGCAGCACATTAATCAAATCAAGTTCACACTGTTTTAATTTCAATATACACTTAACACAGAAACACACAAAATTATCAAGAATTACACTACAGCAATAAACTCTTAAGTATGCAGCAACTCAGATTCTTAACATTGCAGAACAATTCTCAAATCAGATTTGTTCAGAATTAAAACTGATGTGACATTACAGATTATTCAGTTTCTCAGCAA